>Ga0307372_10000581_pt1 | contig 64991 bp, 47 predicted proteins | sample OX1MG_FD_202533 | JGI IMG/M metagenome (GOLD analysis project Ga0307372, IMG submission 202533) | Soil microbial communities from Risofladan, Vaasa, Finland - OX-1 | ecosystem: Environmental > Terrestrial > Soil > Coastal area > Acid sulfate soil | place: Finland: Risofladan, Vaasa | collected... | reverse complement strand
GTCGCCCGTTTTTCTTGCGCCTCAACCACCTCGCCGCGCGGGCCACCCATTCCATCCAGATTCGCCAAACCGCCGCTCAGCCAAAGTGAGACTTTGGCGGACAATTAACGTGAGACGTAGCAAGGGCCGGCTCCAGAAACGGCCCGAGGCGTTGGCGGCCCTACCGGGCCCCGACATCGTTCGGGACGTTCAGGTACGACGACGGGACCGGCAGCCGGGCCGCTGACTACAAGCGGACGTTCGATGTCGTTCGACCAACTGCCTGGCGAGATGGAAGCTGACCACCTGGCCTCGCCGGCTTCGTGAAACGGCTTCGGCAATCGCCTCGCGGGGAACGTCGGCCGCGGCCGGCGCTAGTAGCGCTCCGGGCGAAAGTTCTTCGCCATGAGGATGCACCGAAAAGCGGTCGCCGACAGTCACGAGTATTTCGCCTTCCGCAAGCGTGTAACCGACGTCCGCCAGCCATGCCGTCCACTCGTCGCCCTGGAGGCGCTTTCTGGCGAGTGAAACATGCCGCCCGATCCTCAAGAGCTGGTGGGCGTGGGTGCGTTGGGCCGCGCAGACGGCGGCCGTGTGATGCGCCTGCTTGGTGACTCCCATGAAGCCAACACGGCGATTCGTCGCGAGGGCACGCGGGTTCGAGCAACGTCAAAATGTCTTCGCGGCTGGTATAGTGGGCGCCGATCTGCGACCGCTTGGCCGGGTCGAGGGTCCGCTCGAAAAGCGTGCCGAAGATCGACGGCTCGACGCTCCCCCAGTTGAACCGGCTGACGTGGACCAATTCGTTAACGTCTTCCGGCCGTATGGCGATGACCTCGGCGTCGGCGAACAGGCCGCCATTTGTCTTGCCATGTGCGGTGCGGGCGATGCCCACCTAACGGGGCCGCGGAGCGGCCGAAGAGGCGTTCCCACGCGGAGCGTGGGAACGAGGAAACCCATCTAAAAAATCTGCTTGACTTCCTCCGCGGAACCGCTACTATAAAACCAAATCTTGATAACCAAAACTAATTCACCCCGAACTCTCGCGAGTTCGGCTACCCCCATCACCCAACCCCGCGAGGAGCGCGATGGCACGACCGCCCGCCAAAGAACTCACCGAACGCGAACTCGAAGTCATGCAGGTGTTCTGGAAACGGGGCGAACTGACCGTGGCCGACGTCAAGGACGAACTGGCCGCCAGTGGGCAGGAGCGGGCCTACACGACCGTGGCCACGCTGGTGCGCATCCTGAGCGACAAGGGATTCGTCGAACAGATCAATGACGAGCGGCCGTTTCGCTTCCGGCCCTTGCGAAGCTACGAGGATGTTTCCGGACGGCTACTGGGCGACCTGCTGCAGCGCGTGTTCCAGGGATCGCGAGAGCAATTGTTGCTGCGTTTGATGGACCAGAAGAAACTGTCGGCCAAGGAACGGGCGGTGCTGGAAGATCTGTTGAAGGAGAACCGTCGATGAATACGCTGGGAACCGCCGTGGTGTGGGGCGTCTTGCAAGTCACATTGTTTTCGCTGGTCGGCGCCGCGGTCTACACGCTCGCCCGCCGGCGCGGTCCGGCCGCCGGCGCCCTGGCGGCGACCGCCAGCCTGGCCGTGGCCATCGTCGTATCGGTGCTGGCTTTCAGCCCCTGGCCGCGTTGGCTGACCGTCGCGCCGGGAACCGGCGCGCATGCCGCCGACGCCGCTGAATCGAAAGCCGTCGAAACATCCGAAACTTCGGCCGATGTCGCGGCCGATCACGCGGATGAAGCCGCCAGGACGGTCAAGAAGACAACCAAGCCGGCCACCGACGCCAACCTTGCCGGCGAGGCTTGGAGCGCTTTCTGGCAAGCATTGCGGCAATCGCCGGCGACCGCGGCGCCAACCGCCTGGCGCTGGCCCGCGATTGTCGGCGCCGCGATCGGCGCCGGCGCGCTGGCCGCCGTGCTGCGAATGCTGATGGGCATCGTCGCGGTGCGCCGCTATCGCGCCGCGACCCAACCGATCGACGAGCCGGACCTGGTGGAACTGGCATCGCAACTCGCCCGGCGGATGGGTTGCCGGAAGCCCATCGAACTGCGTGAGTCGCGCGTGCTGACCACGCCCGCCACGGTCGGCTGGCGGCGCCCCTTGGTGGTGCTGCCCGATGGTTGGCATCAGTGGACTGCAACGGAGCGGCGGGTGGTGTTGGCCCATGAGATCGCACATGTGGGGCGGGGCGACTACGCGGCGTGGCTGTTGGCCCAGTTCAGCCTGGCGCTGCACTTCTATCATCCGCTGGTGCATTGGTTGGCGCGCCGGCTGCGTTTGGAACAGGAATTGGCGGCCGATGCCTGGGGGGCCGAAGCCTCGGTCGGACGTGAAACCTACTTGATGACCTTGGCACAAATGGCGTTGCGGCAGGACGATCGCGTGATCGCCTGGGCCGCCCGGCCGTTTTTTCCCAATCGGGGCACTTTTTTAAGGAGAATCGAGATGCTACGCGATCCGAAACAACTGCGTTACGCGCCGTCCTCCTGGCGGCGGCAAACCGGCTTGGTGGCGGCGGTGGCCCTGGCGGGCTTGCTGATCGCCGGACTGCGCGGCCCGACGGGCGAGACTCTGGCGGTAAGCGAGGCCGCCCAACCCAAAGTCAAAGCCCCGCCAGCCGCCGCCGAGAGCGACCTGCGCTTCGTGCCGGCCGACTCCGTGATGGTGTTTTCCATTCGGCCCGCCGCGATATTCGAGCAGGCTGACATGAAGCCGCTGCTCGACAGGATCAATCAGGAACTGGGCCTGCAAGAACAGCTTGGTCTGCCGCTGGAGCAGATCGAAGAGATCCAAGTGGCGGCCGCGGCCTCGCAATTCCCGCAGGGAGAGCACGTAGGGCCTATGGGTCCGGCCGAACTGGTCGTCTGGCGCAGTCGGCAGCCGCACGACTGGGACGCCCTGGCACGACGATCCGTGCGCGAAGGGACCGAGGCCGCGTTCGGCAAATTCAAATACATCAGAGGCAAAAACTCCGGGCTAGGGGTGCCCCGTGTCGGCTACAGCAGCTTCAAGCCCGACGACCACACGCTGGTGCTGGCCGCCGAGCCGTTGTTGCAACGCGTGATGTTGGCCGCCGGCAAGCCCGACGCAGGAAAGCCCGATTGGCTCGCCAGTTGGCAGCAGGTCGCAAGCCACGCGACTTTGATGGTCGACATGGAGGCGTTCGCCCGCGCTGCCGGGTCCGAGTTCAAGCGGACCCCGGAAGCAGCGTTGCTGGCGACATTTTCCCCCCTGTGGGAACAATCGCAACGGTGGTACACGGGAGTTGACCTGGGCAATGGGGTGAAGCTCCAGTCGACGCTCGAGTGTACCACGCCGGAGGCGGCCGAGCGAGTGCGCGCGACCGCCGAGGCGGCCTTGACGATGGCCCGCAACTTGCTTGATTCGTTGGGCGACAAGCACTCCGGCGCGCCGGTCGACGACGCCAGCCCTGCGCCGCTCGGGGCCGACCTGGTCTCGGCGCTATTGAAGCAGGCCAAGCTCACGGCCGACGGCAACGCCGTCCGTTTGCAGGCTGAGGCCCAAGTCGACGTGGCCGACACGGGGATTGCCGCGCTCGTGCCCGCCGTGATGGCCGCGCGGGAAGCCGCCCGCCGCGCGAAGTCGACCAACAACCTGAGGCAAATCGGCATGGCGTTCCACGAGTATGCGGACGTCTTCGGGCACTTTCCGCCGGCGGTGGTGATCGGCAAGGACGGCAAGACGCCGCACAGTTGGCGCGTGGCAATCCTGCCGTTCATCGAAGGCAGGGCGATTTGGGACCAGTACAAGTTCGCTGAGCCCTGGGACAGCGAGAACAACAAGAAGTTGATTGGCCAGATGCCCAGCACGCTGCGCGACCCCAATGACGATCCAACGAGTACATTCTCGTCGTACTTCATGTTGACCGGTGAGACGACGATCGGAGGCTCCAAGGATGGAGCGAAGTTAGCCGACATCACTGACGGCACGTCGAACACGATCCTCGTCGTCGAGGCGAAGCGCGACATTCCATGGACCAAGCCGGAGGACATCGCCTACGATCCCGCCAAGCCGCTGCCCAAGTTCGGCGGGCGACACCCGGGGGGCTTCCTGATTTCGTTCGCCGACGGTTCGGTGAGGATGATTACCGAGAGGATCGACGAAATGACGATGCGCGCGCTGATCACCAAGGCTGGCAACGAGGTGGTGCAGCTTCCGCAGCTCGAACCGTAGGGGTGGTCGTGGACGGAACGGTAGCGCGGGCTTTAGAGCCCAAAGTAGCAGGCACACTCCGTGTGCCGTCGCTTTTCGACAGCCGACGTCGATTCGCTCAAGGTTACGGCACACGGAGTGTGCCTACCACTTTGCCGCTCAACGCGGCCCCAATTGTCTCGCTGATGACGGCGTGCAGTATAAGAGATCGTCTCGCTTTGCGGCGGACGACAGACCCGAAGGGTCGGCAGAGTGTAGCCTGGGGCGTTAGCCGGCTTACGCCCTCGTTGTTCTACACATCTTGTAAAGAGGCCAGGGGCTCGCCCCCTGGAGTTTCACGCTCGTATCTACACACGCAGGCTCCCCTGATTACCTGTCTTTCCCCGTGTCGCCCCGCCGGCTGCCAGAGGCAGCCGGCGGGGCGACACGGACGGTTGGGAGGCGGCCGCATTCGATTTAGAAACCAACGTGAAACTCCAGGGGGCAAGCCCCTGGCCTCTGACGAAGAAGCCCGTGATTGCCCAACATCCCCATTTCACCACCCGCGATCAAAAGATGTGTAGTAGAACAACGAGGCTTACGCCCCAGGCTACACTCTGTCGCCGCTTCGCGGCTGGGCAATCATGCTTCAACGCAACCGCGTCATCCAGGTCGTAGCGTGGGCCTTGGCGCGTTAGCCCCCTGTTTGTAGGCGTTACGCGTTAGGAGGCGAGCGGGGGGCGTAAGCCGCGTAAGCCCCCTGTTTTCAGGCCGGTTGCTGGTTGCCAGGAACTATACTGCCGCCAGCCACCGTGAATGTCTCATTCTCGACCGCGTGAGATATGGCAAGTGCGCCCCAGGGCCCACTTCTCCACCCCGCCCGTCTCGCGTTCGCCGCGGCCTGGGGCCGCCGCGCCCAATTGCAAGAAAAAGGCGGGGAAAGTAGTGGGGCCAGTCTGGCCTGCGCAAAATCGTGGTTATTCCGTCGAATTCCGAGGTTGTCATTGGGTCAGGTTTTGTTCCGCGGCGTCCAGCGCACGGCTTGAACGTCGTGGGCACCAAGTATTGGACCCCATCGAGCTTGCCTCGATGGTGAACAAGATGGTGAGCTAAGGCGGCCCTCGCCCCCAACTCGTCAGACCCCATTGAGCGTGTCTCAATGGTGAATCAGATGGCGTGCGATAGCGTCGCACCCCGGAAGCACGGAATCTGCTTCACCGACCCCGACGAGCGGGGTGGGGTCGAATCGCTGCGCGTGCGTGCGAGTAGCACACCATCTTCTTCACCGACCCCGACGAGCGAGGTGGGGTCGGTGCGTCAAATTCCACTCGAGCTTGAACTCGCACCGGAGGAACAAAACTGGGATAACGCTCCAAACGCCGGACGGCGGCATTTTGCGCAGGCCAGCGCCGGTCGGCCACCCGTCGGCGCGTTGCCTAACCTCAATCACCTATCGCCTTGCCTCCCGTGACTCCGTTTCACGTTGAACCAATACAGATTTCCAGCTCCAGCGCAACCAGAGTTGCGGCTCTGGCTCCCTGACACCCTACGGAGTCGCGCTCAGCAACTTGCTGAGCGTGGGCTCCATCGCTTGGGCCCAAACCACGTAACCTTGGGCGTTGGGATGGATCAGGTCGGGATTCCTGAGCGATTGATTCAGCGTTCCGTCGCGGTTGAGGAAGACCGATGAAAGGTCGAGATAATCGACCGTCCGACCGTCCGCGAGCCCGCTGATGATCTGGTTCGAGGCCGTAATCGTTTGCCGCAAGGGTGATGTCGGATCGACGCCTTGCGGGAAGGTTCCCAAAAGCAGAATCGTGCTGTTGGGAAGTTTGACTTGCAGCTCCCGCACGACCGCCTGGACGCCGGCCGCGACGTCCCGCGCGGAGGGATCAGAGCCCGAATCGATGGTGCCGATCATCAACACGACCACCTTGGGGCTGATGCCGTCGAGATTTCCGTGTTCGATCCGCCAGAGGATGTTTTCGGTCCCATCGCCGCCGATGCCGGCATTCATCGCCTTACGCGCGCCGTAGAATTGGGTCCATGTCGGCGCGCCGAAGCTTTCCCAATTTTGGGTGATCGAGTCGCCGATGAACAGCAGATCGACGTTGCCTTGTCGCGCCCGCGCGTCGATGGCCGCGTTGGTCGATTGCCATCCTTGATCGAGTCGAGGGACGGGCACCGTGGATTCGGGTTGGCCGGTTTGTAACTTGAAGTATTCCGTCGAGCCGACGATCTGGCACAGCACCTGTTCATCGGTCATGCCATGCGCCATCTCGTTGAAATAGTAGTCGAGGCTTTGCGGGTCGACTTGCCGGTCGAGGTAGCGGGCCATGTCGTCTTCGACGGTCCTTCGCGCGCGCTCTTCGCTGCCGGCGATACGGTACGCCACGTCGGCGCGCTGACCGCCCGATCCGAGTTGCGCCATCCAGTACGCTTCGCTTTCGGCGTCGACCTGCCGGCCAAGCAGGTCTTCGTATAGCGCCGCGATCCAAGCCTGGTCGGTCGTTCCAGGACGGGCGGACATTTCGGGCGAGGAAAGAATGCCGGCCGCGAGCGACTCGTCGGTGAGGCCCGCTTTCGCGAGAACCGTCCAATAGATCAGACCGGCGGCGTCGGGTTCGCGACCGAGGTATTTCTCGTAGTCCCGCCGGACCAGGTTGACGAAGTATTCGTCGCTGGCCGTGATCGCGGTCGCGCTGGTGACGGACGACAAGCCCGCGTCGAGCAGATTGGTCCAATACGCCAGGCCCGCCGGATCCGCGGGGCGACCCAGCAGATCGTGGAACAAAGCCGTGGCGAGCAGTTCGTGCGGAGGGGGCGGGGGCGAGGCGGCGATCACCGGACCGGCGGCCAACATGCACCGCGGGTCAAGTCGTTCGAGTCGGAGAGTACGGCGGAGCAAGGTAGGTCCAACGCTGGGCCTTGCTTGCGCCGCGGGTTGGTGTGGGACCATGAATAATCCGGGCTGGCCTGACACAAGTAAATTCGACACTCCGGGTGCGGTCGGTTGATTGAATCGCGGTTTGACCTGTACGCGTTACGACACGACCCTCCGGCCGTCTCCCCAAGGAGTTGACGTGAGTTTTTTCCTCCTTACAGTGAACTCTTCGTTGACAGTTAAACTCACGCCAGCTTCACCAGCGGCACAACGGCCACGAGGAAACGACGCATGAAATTCGGCATGAACCTGTTGCTCTGGACCGATGGCGTGGACGAGACGCATCGTCCGTTGATGGCGAAACTCAAGCAAATCGGCTTCGACGGCGTCGAAATGCCGGTGTTCGATTACGACACGAAGAAATACGCGGAGTTGGGCCGCTGGCTCGACGGCGCCGGCTTGGAACGGACGATCGTCACCTGCCGCGGGGTCGACGACAACCCGATCAGCCCCGACCCGAAGGTGCGGGCGGCCGGCGTCGAAAAGACCGGGCGGATTCTGGAGTGCTGCCAGGCCGTGGGGTCCACGATTCTGGCCGGCCCGTTCCACTCCGCGCTGGGCCACTTCAGCGGGCAGGGGCCGACGGCCGACGAGTGGCGATGGGGTGTCGAAAGCATGCGGGCCACGGCCGAGAAGGCCAAGCAATGCGGCGTGACGCTGGCCATCGAGTATCTCAACCGCTTCGAGTGCTACCTGCTCAACTCGGCGGGCGACACGGCCCGCTTCGTCAAGGAGATCGGCCATCCCAACTGCCGGATGATGTACGACACGTTCCACGCCCATATCGAGGAAAAGAACATCCCCCAGGCGATCCGCGCCTGCGCCGAGTACACCGTCCACGTCCACCTTTCCGAAAACGACCGCGGCACGCCGGGTGAGGGGCACGTCTCCTGGGACGAAACCTTCGATACGCTCAAGCGGACGGGCTATGACGGCTGGTTCGTGATCGAAGCCTTCGGATCGGCCTTGCCCAGGCTCGTCGCCGCGACCAAAATCTGGCGCAAGATGTTTGAAAGCGAAGAGCAGTTGTCGCGCGACGGACTGGCCTTCATCCAACGCGAATGGGCGAAACGATCTTAGCTGGGCAATTCGCGGCCCTTCGTTTCCGGCGCGAAGGCCAGCAGCACGGCGCCCACCAGGAACAACGAGCTCAAACATGTGGCCGATTGCTCGGGTGTGTAATGCCAATTCTTTTGCATCCAGCCGGTCGCGAACAGAACCGGGGGAACCAGAATACGCCCCGCGTTGAAACAAAAGCCGCCGCCCGTGCCGCGCAGACGCGTGGGAAAGAGCTCGGGGAAATAGACGGCGTAACCCGCGTGCATGCCCAACGTGAGGAAGCCGAAGGCGGCCAGCGCCGAGCAGGTCAACCCGGCCGAACGCAAGGTCCAACCGGCCGGCAACTGAAACAACAAGACCGCGACGGCGAACCCCCCGAGGTGGAACAGCAGAAACGCGCCCCGCCGCCCAAGGCGTTCGCACAGGGGACCAAAGCTGAGCAACCCCAGACCGCCGCCCAACGTGACCAAGAGCATGCCGAACATTTCCCAGCTCTTGAATTCCTTGGCATCGTCGCGGGCGACCACTTTTCGATCGGCGTCCGACTGGCGCGCCGGCGCCGGGTCGGCGGCCGGTGCCGGTTCCGCGCCCGTCGCGCGCGGCGAAGCGAACCAGCGCCGCCAAGGGCCGGCGGGCACGTAGCTCGCATCGACGGCCGCTCGACGGCGAAAATCGTCTTTTTGGTCGCGGAGCAGCAAGTCCTTGCCATAAATGTGAACGCCCCAGAAGGTGGCCAGGCCCACGCCGGCCAGGCCCACGCCCACCAGCGTGCGGCGGATCAACGTGGGCCCGAACAATTCGCGGAAGTCGCCGAGCGGGCGCGCCAGGCCGGCGGCGGCGGTTTCCCGTGCCCGCATCCAATCGTCGGGCTCGCGCAGGCCCCAGCGAATCCAAAGCGTGAGCACCGCCGGCGCCGCCCCCACGGCAAAGCCCCACCGCCAGCCCAAGTCTGGATTGCCGACGATCCACTGGCCCGCCCCAATGGCCAATAGGGTGCCCAGCACGCTGGAGGCGTGAAAAATGCCCAGCGAACGCGCGCGGGCCGCGGGCGGAAACACCTCGGCGACCAGCGCCGTGGCCACGGCCCATTCGCCGCCCACACCCAATGCCACCAGGAACCGCAGCACGGCCAACTGCCACCATGTTTGGGCCAGTGACGACAAGCAGGTAAAGGCGGAATACATCAGGATCGTGTAGACCATCGTCTTCGTCCGGCCGATGCGGTCGCTGACGACACCGAACGCCACGCCACCGAATGCCCCGCCCAGCAAGAACGCGCCCAGAGCGATGTTGTTGCAGTACGCCACGTCGCCCTCCGACGTTCCGACGGGCAGCAGACCGGGCATCGCTTGCTTCATGCTCGATACGAAAATCTGCCCCTCGAAGACGTCGAACACCCAGCCCAACGAAGCGATCGTCAGCACCAGCCATTGATAACGGCTGATGCCGGCGTACCAGGATGTTGTGGCGGGGGCGGGGCTCATCGCGGGATTGTCGATGCGGGATACCCCACGACATTACGCCGCCCAGGCTGCCGTTGTCAACCACGGCGTTCTGGGATAGGCTCTTAAGGCGGCCGACAATGAGACCCGTTGGGTTCTGTAGGGAACGCCCTCCGTGGCGTTCCGGGGAGCGGGTGCGACGTCGTCTGGCAGCACACGGAACGCCACGGAGGGCGTTCCCTACAGAGGCCGCGTGAAGTATGGCTATTGTCCGGCGGCGCCTACTTATACTTCGCGCGGCCAAGAATAAGAGGCTTCCGCTCCGACCCCCGCCAGCTTGTCTGGCGGGTGAAGAAGATGGCGTGCTACACCCACGCGGCCCAAACTACCCCTCTTCGCCCCGGCCTGAAGCCGCCTGCGGCGGCTTCAGGCCGGGGCGCTTCACGGAAACGGAGGATTTTGAGCGAGACGTGCTAGCACGCCATCTTATTCACCACCCGCACAAGGCGGGATGGGGTCTGTGCCTGACAACAAAAGTCGCACTTCGGGCCGCGTACAGTATAGGAGACTCGTCATGTCGCGAACAACGTACGGGTTGGCCATTCTGGCCATTCTGGCCATTCTGGCCATTGCGGCGTGCGGTTGCACGCGACCCACACCACCCGCCCCACCGAAAACCGAGGGCACGGAAGTCGACGACGCCACGCGCGACGACAAGCCCGCCGCAACCCAGGACCAACCGGCGTCGGAAGAGACGAATTCCGGCTTGGCGACGGAAGAGCCCGTCGGCGACGACGCGGCGCCCGAAAAGACCGTCGATCAACTGATGCGGCAGGCAAAACAGCTTGCCGATGAGCAGGACATCGGCGGAATGCTGCGCGCCATCAACGAAGCCCACAAACTCGATCCCAAGAACCGCGAGGTGCTCTTTCTCCTGTGTAACGTCCTGCAATTCCAGGCTGCCATCGCCTCGCAAGACGGCAAGCCAAAAGAGGCTTATCCCAAGTACCAAGAGGGCGCCCCGTACGCGCGCCTGCTGCGCGACACGTACCCCGACCTCAACCCGGACGAAAAAGTGGTGGTGGCGAGCATGCTTTACAACGAGGCCTGTTCCTACGGCGTCAACGACGACGCCGACAAGGCCATGGCATCGCTCGAGGAAGCGGTCGACGCCGGCTTCAAAAACGCCGACCAACTCGCGAATAATCCCGACCTGGCGCTGTTGCGCGACCGCGCTGATTTCAAGGAGCTGCAAGAGAAGCTGACCGCGACGATGAAGGATCGGAAGGCGACGAGGTGACGCGGAAAATCGCCCACTTCGTCAAGCCCGTGCAGGCATCGCCACGAACCGCCGAGCCGCCCGTCGCCGTCGCTTTCCCCCGGCCGACGTCCACTCGCCGAAGGTTACGGCACACGGAGTGTGCCTACTACTTTACCGTCACGCTCGTTTCGGCCGCCCGTTCGCCGGCGTTGCTTTGACGTCGAGGATCTTGTCCTCCACTTCGCCGCTCGCGGCCTCCTGAATCGTGTGGACCGCGTACTTCGCCTTGAAGCGCCGGCGGAGACGCAACTTGATCAGGCGCCGGACGGGGGGCAAGAGCAACAGCAGGCCCACGACGTCGGTCAGCATGCCCGGCGTGATCAAGAGCACGCCGGCGACCAGGATCAGAAGGCCGTCTTGCACCGCGTCGGCGGGTAGCTTGCCCCGCTCCAGTTCCTCCTGAATCCGCCGCCAGGTCCGCCAACCTTGCCAGCGGATCAACCAGGCGCCGAGCACGCCCGCCCCGATCACCAGCGCCACCGTCAACCGCCAGTCGGTATGCGCGCTGAACCAGAGGAGAAACGTCAACTCGATCAAGGGGAGTAGGGTGAACAGCAGCAGCAATCGTGGGAACACAGGCGGAAACACCTCGTGGCACAATGTCTCATTCTCGGCCGCGTGAAGTATATGCAATAACCTGCGTCAACGCTAGGATAACGGTCGTGGGGCACGTTCGTGGAGAAGCAGGGTCATGTTCGCTGGAAATCGGAAGCGGCGCGGATCGATGCAATGGATCGTCGACCTGGGACTGGCCCTGGGACTGGTCCTGGCGCTCTTGGTCGTCTTCGCCATCGACCGCGGCCAGCCGCTGGAGAAAGCCGCGTCAAAGCAGGACATCACCTTGAAAGAGGTCGAGACGGCGCCCGATGAGCCGCCGCCGCCGGTCAAGACGCTACGCCTGGCCGTCACCGTGGGAGAGAATGGCCAGACCTATGACGATATGGCGCGGCTACTCAAGGAGTTGGGTGACGGGTACAAGTACGAAATACTTCGCTTGGATGAGTTGCCCGACGCGAAGAAAATCTCGGAGTTCGACGTGATCTTCCTCACGTGTTCCGGCGTACCCCCAACATGGGTCCGCGAGCGGATCGGCACGTCGAAGCGGCCCGGCCTGGAACTGCGCGCGCCCAACGAGGAAGTCATTCGGAAGGTCATGGACGACTTTCGCGATTTCGTCGCCCACGGAGGCACGCTCTACGCATCCGATCTGCAGTACAGCCTGGTCGCCGGCGCCTTCAAAGAATTCGCCTCGCCCAATGTTCCCACTGGAAAGGTGCAAAAGCTGAACGCCGAGGTCGTCGAGCCGGGACTGCGGGAACTGATCGGCGGCGAACTGTCGCTCAGTTTCGACATGGCGGATTGGTGTCCGGCCGCGTTCGAGGGGGAGAAAGTCGTCGTTTACCTGCGTGGCACATACGAGCCTTTGGAAGGTGAAGCTCGGTCTTCGCCTTTTCTGGTGAAGTTCCCGTACAAGGATGGCACCGTGATCTTCACGTCGTTCCACAATGAGAAGCAGAACAACGAATCGGAATTGAAGCTGCTGCGGTATCTGGTGTTCTCGGCCGTCACGGCGGAGGTCGAAACGAAAGTGCGGCAGAGCATGGTTCAGGGCGGTTTTTCGCCGGCCAAGAACAACCTGTTCAGCGCTTCGGCCGGCGCGGAGCGGGCGAGCAGCGTTTACAAGGCCGTCAAGGCGGCCGATTTGAAGTTCACGCTGGGCTTCGAGAATCTGGGGGCCAGGCTCAAGTTGACGGTCGTGGGGCCCGACGGCACGCCGCGCGAAAAGGAGGGCGCCTCGACCTTCACCATCGACGTGACGGGCGCCGCGGCCGGCGATTGGAAGTATACGGTCACGGCGCTGAAAATACCGAACGAAAACTTCCCCTTCACCGTGACGGTCGGCGAAAAGTAGGGACCGCCGCGCGTCATCGTACCCGCGTCGGCAGAATCACCATGGGAATGCCGTCCCATTGCAAGCGCCGTTGCAGGGAAAAGGCGGTCTGGTTGTGGAACAGGCGCTGAAACCAGGTGTCGCGGTGGAACACCAACTGCCCGGCGAAGAAGACGACCTTCGGGAATTGCTTGGCGATCGTGAGGCAGAGGTGCTCCAGTTCGTCGACGGCGTCGGTGCCGATGACCATGTACGACGAGGCCGGCAACCCCAGCCGCTGCGCCAGGTCGACGTATTGGCCTAGCGCGGCTTCGGTGTGCCGCTGCAAGTCATCGACGGCGCCGGCCCCTTTGAAATTGCCCGAATCGACGATGCCGGCCGAAAGGAAGACCACGTTCGCGTAGTTTCCGTGGCCGAAGCGGACCGCGTTCAACAGCGTGTGGACGCCCAGACCCCCGTAACCTCCGACCAAAATCGCGGCCGTCGGTCGATCCGGATTGGGCTCCGCCAGATTCGGCGCGCCGGAGGCCGTCACCTGGCCGAGCGTTTCGTTGAGCAGCTTGAGCCGGACCACGACGCCGCGGTAATAGCGGTGGGTGCCGAAGCACATGGCCACCAAGATCCCGGTGACGAGCAGCGTGACGTAGCCTCCGTCATGGAATTTTTCCACGACCGTGACGGCGAGGATGGAGAGACACATCGCCGCGCCGAACGCGAACAGGCCGAAACGGCGGCGCCAGATTGGGTTGCGGCCGCGCGCTTGCCACCAATGGCGGCACATACCGATCATCGACAAGGAAAAGGTCAAGAACACGTTGATCGAGTACATGATCACCAGTTTGGTCACGTCGCCGCCCGTGTACAACAAGGCCGCGATGGCCGACAGCCCCATCAACAAGATTCCGTTGTGCGTGGCCAATCGCTCCGAGAGGTTGGCGAACCAGTGGGGCATGAACGAGTCGTGGGCCATGTTGGCCAGCACGCGCGGGCCGTCGATGAAGCCGGCCTGGGCCGCGACGAACAACAAGGCCCCCTCGGAGATCATGGTCAACCAAATCAGCATTCCGCCGACTGCGCCGCCGCCCAAGCCGACGTCGCCCAGGAACTTTTCGGTCAGGAGTTGATTCATCGTCTTGAGCGCCTTGCCGGCCTCGGCCTCGGCGTCGGGCGGCGAGATATGCAGCAGCAGATAGGCCAACATCAGTCCGCCGGCGGTAAAGGCGAGGGAGCAGGCCATGTAGATCATCGTTTTCTTGGCGGTCGCGACGCGTGGCTCGCGCATCACGGGCATGCTGTTCGAGACGGCTTCGATGCCGGTGTACGTGCCGGCGCCCATCGAATACGCCCTGAGCAAGAGCGCCAGCATGGCCCACATTCCGAACTCGGGGTTTTCCAGACTCTTTCGCACCTCGCCCGTCACCTCCTGGGCCACTTCGCCCACGCCCGAGATGTGCAACACGAACGAGCCGCCGATCAGCAGCAGATGCGTGGTGAGGAACAGCAGAAACACGGGCACGAGCGCCGTGACACTCTCGCGCACGCCACGCAGGTTGAGCACGATCAACAGCACGATGGCCGCCAATTCACAAAACAGCTTCCAGTTGTCGCGCGGCTCCGGCAGCCAGGAGAAGATGGGATATTGATGAAGGAATCGTACGCCGTCGAGAATGTACGCCTCGGACAGCCCGTACAGCGCATCGCCCGCCGCGGCGATCGAGACGGTGATCGTCAGCACGTAATCGACCAGAAGCGCGGAGCCGGAGACCACGCCCGCCCCCCGACCCAACAGCTTCGAGGCCACCAGGTAGCCGCCGCCGCCGCTGGGGAACTCCTCGATGATGTGGCTGTAGCACGTCGAGATCACGAACACCGTGAGAATCGTGGCCAGCGACAGGAACACCGCCAGATACGTGTGTCCCTTGAGGTTCTGGTACGCCTCCGAGGGACCATAACACGAGCTGGAAAGCCCGTCGGCCCCCAGACCAACCCAAGCGAGAAAAGCCACCAGTGTGACACTGTGGAACACCGACTCGTCGCGCAGATTGCGCGGCTTGCCGACCAGGAACGTCTTGACGCGCTTCTGGAGCGAGTGTTCGTCCGTCGGGCCGCCCAGCGACGTCACGACGCCCGATTCGTCGGTTATGTCGTCCGGCGTTATTGGCCCAGTGGCCTCGGCGGGTTGGGCCGGCGCGTCGTGCGCCGGGGGCCGCTTGGTACTGGAATTGGCGGCCGAATCATCGGGGGTGGTCATCGAAAGAGTCTAGGTCGCCGACAGGCCCTTGGCAATGGCCGCGATAACTCCAGCGGGGGGAAGCATTGCGCAGGGTGGCGTAACGGGCGAGCGGGGGGCGTCAGCCCCCTGTTGGCTTTGTCGGTTGAAGGCCCCCGATGCCGGGAAGTTGGCCGACCTGCTGGCCCAACGCACCCCGGCCGACCCTACGCCTTTCCGGCATGACGGCGTCAGGCTGGAAAGCCTGGAAAGCCTGTCCTACGCACGCGGCCTCGCGGGCCGCTCGGCATGACGAAGCGGCTTGTCCGAAAGCAGGTGTTTCACCTCGTCAAAGTGCATGGGAGTGGTGGTTGGGTTGGCCGATGGGAGTTGGGCCGAACCGCTTCGTGGAGGTTTCCCGAACGTACACGGTAGCGTTACAAACTTGGCCTGTCCACTGCTAAACTTTCCCACGCCTCGGGGTACCGGCCGCTTGCGCTTACCCGCGTAGGCGGCCAGCGCATCGTGAATCACCTGCGTAGGGGCCCGGTTTTCTTTCGCCGCCAGTTCCTGAACCACTGCGGCGGTTTGTTCATCTAATTCAATGGAAAACGACATCGTTTTCCTCCTCTCGCTTGAGAAGCCGAATTCCAGCCATTTTAGAGTCCGTTGGCCATTCAAAAACAAGCCACCCCCACCAAAGCTGGTGGGGGCGGCCGGTGAAATTCCGCGTCAAAGCGTGCGTGGGCTATTGGGCCGCCGAGTCGTCGAGCGGCGTGTTGCGAAGCTGGAAGTAGTTGTCCTTGCCGCTGATCGGAAAATAAGCCGACGAACCAGCGGGCGTGCCGGTCCCCAATTGGTCATCGAGCGGGGATGCGTTCGCGCTTGACGGAACATAGCCCGGCGTGTTGCAATTCTGCCCATCGGGCGTCATGAGCAGGCAGTAAACCGAATACTGAATGTCCTGCGACAGGGCCTTGACGTGGCCGTCACAAAACGCCACGTTCACTACGCCCGGATGGTAGCTCGACGGCCGAATCGTGTAGTAGTTCGTAGCCCCTACGCTTGTAACGCTCTGGCCTGGCGGCAGTTGGCTATTGATCAGCATCATCCTGTTCTGTTGCGGGTCAGGCCAGAAAATGAAGCCGTTCGCCATCTCGGTGCCGGCGGCGCCCAGGGTGCCCGCGTTAGCGCTTGGCTCGGCCCAGAAATTCCCGGCCGTGGGACTGCCGAGATTCCAAAGGTTCTCTGAGAGCATCAAGGTCAGCGACGTGCCATCGTGACCGCTGATGAAGTCCTGCGACATCGCCACCAACGGGCCTGGGTTGGTGTTTCCGTTTGGATTCGCCACGGCGGGCCATGCCGGCGGCATGGCAGGAGGAGCGCCACCTGATGCCTGAGGAGGGTAGGCGTTCGGATTGGAGTAGCGGTTGAAGAAAACTCCGTTCGACCTCCAGTCGGCGGGAAAACCTGGGGACGGCGGGGCCGACTGCGTGTCGAGCATCCCACAGTTAACGACGTAAACACAAGGCGTCGTCGCCAAGGTGCTCACGGGTGGATTGCTCGGGCAATTCAAAACCTCAATATAAATCTGCTGAAACGGCGCGGTAATGTACCCAGACCCGCCTGGGGTGTAGGGAACGGTGGCGCCTTTCCGCCAAATCTGGTAAAGGTCGTTGCGTTCGATGAACGGGAGGACGAGCGCGACCCAACTCACCGGGTAATTGTACGCGCCCGCAGGGTTACTGGGGCTTGTGCCTTGGGTTAGGAGCGTGTCGAGGTAACCAGGATAGCTGCGGCCTGGGGAGCTGACGATGTTATTGATCGCCAAGGCCAGATTCTTCTGGTTGTTGTTGCATGTGTTTCGCCGGCCGGCTTCGCGGGCCATTTGCACGGCGGGGAGCAGCAAGGCCATCAACATCCCGATGATACTGATAACCACCAGCAATTCGACCAACGTGAACGCCTGACGTGGCCCGCTACGCGACTTGTGTTTTCTTCGTGACATGTGAATGGCTCCCGAGTCCCCTTGCGCCTGGAAATACCCTGCTGATCCAGCTAAACTGGCCGGCCCGATCCGAACTGGCCGGCCCGATCCGAACTGGCCGCCAGCATTGTACCAGGCGGACAAGGACCGTGCAACCGTCTTGTGCAACTTGCATGCCGCGACTCAGTTGATGCTGGATAATCGTCGTAATTCGTTATGCAGTTTACGGTTACAACGATCATCCCGCTGTGGTTGGCAAGGGTCCGACTGTATCGTATTCGCGACATCTTTTTGGCTTTGCTTCGTAAGTAACTATTTTGCAATGTCTTACGAAGTCTCAAAATGGGACTGCCGCGGGAATGGCAACTCGTTCCCACGCTCCGCGTGGGAACGGCTCCGCGGACGCTCCGTGGCGCCGTGGTGGCCTGGCGCAAAATCGAGGCGAATGGGATCGAATTGCCGCAAGCTCTCAAACCGGTTTTTGTTCCGCGACACCTAGGCGATAGGCGTCAGGCGAGCGGGGGGCGTCAGCCCCCTGTTTGTAAACTGCACGCGGCCAGCTTCGACACGATACTGCACGCGGCCAAGAATGAGACATTTTGTCACGAGAAGGTGGTGGCTGGTGGCAGAGCGTAAGCGGCATCCAATTGCCGCGCCAACCTCCGCACTACCCCACGCTCTTTTGGATCTCTTTGGGAGGGGTTTCGGAATCGTTTTTTTTCGCGAAGTGGCGAGGCTTTTGGAACGATCAGTCCTCAAAACTTGGCCGACCGCTGGCGCCGGCCCGCGCACGTAGTAACGCCGCGTTCATGCTCGAAATCGTCACGTACCCCGCGACGGCGTCGGCGCGCCCGAGCTCATCGATTGCGCTATCCGCGCCAAGTACGCTCGCGATCCACTCACGCGCACGCGGATCGCCCGACCGCGCCTGGCACATCGCCGCATCAACGAGGCGCTCCCACGCCCCCGGCGTCACCACGTCGAAGACAACGGACCAGTAGCTGGGGGTCTCAACGGGCGTCGTCAGCGGGTCCGAAGGCGCCGGACACGCTGCAATGCTTCGTCAATGGCGCGCAGGTGAATGAAGCCTTTGACGTGAAGCCCAGCGAAGGAAAACTGCCTTTGCACGAGAGCTGGGTCGAGCCGCTTCAACGGCCGCTCGACGCGGACGATCCGCGAACTGTCGAGAGGGCTTCGCTCATCACTTCGCGGTCGTCACCGGCGTGCGCAGGAAGGCAATGAGGTCGGCCATTTGCTGGTGGTTGACGACTCTTTCCAAACCTTCGGGCATGAAGGAGAGGTTCTGGCTGCGCAGTTCTTCGATCTGATTGCGGAGCACGCTCGTTTTCGTGCCGTCGGCGAGTTTCAGCACGACGCTGTTCGCGGTCTCGGAGGCGAGCAGGCCGTAGAGTTGCATGCCGTCGTTGAGCGTGCAGGTGTAGGGGTTGAAACCGGGTTGAATGTCGGCGCTGGGGTCGAGGATGCTGCCGAGGAGTTTCTCCGGCGGATGCGCGACGACCGAGAGCAGGTCGGGGCCGAGTCCGCGGTCGCGGCCCTCGACACCGCGTTTGTGGCAGGCGGCGCAGACCTTGCTGAAGACTTCGCGGCCTTGGGCGGGATCGCCTGTGAGCGACAGGGCGGGGCGGTAACTCTCGATGACCTTGCCGCGAGCGGAGGATGTCGAGTCGAAGACTTTCCCGGCGAGCCGGCTGATGCGTTGGGAGTCGTGTTTGATCAAACGCGCGCGCTGAGTGGTATCCATGGCGGAGGCGGTCAGCTCTTTGCGTTCGAGCCGCTGGATGAGATCGAAGGCCCACGGCTCGCGGCTCATCCAGGCATTGAGCGTGACCTGTCGTGTGGTGGGACTCAGCGTGGGCCAGGCTTCAGCGAACGCGGCGGGCACGGCGGGCACGGCGATGACGGTGAGGGCCTGAATCGCGGCGGCCTGGGCATCCGCCGGATGTTGCGGATTAAGCCAGGTGGTGAGCAGTGGCAGAGCTTCGGCGCGGGCGGAGGGATCGAGACTGATGAGGCTGGCAGCGGCGATGCGGTCGAGGGCGGGAGCGTTCGTGTCAGCGGCGGCGCCGCGGGCTTGCGCCATGATGGCGGGGGCTTTGTCGAGCATGTGCGCCAGCGCGTCGCCGGCCCCGGCGACGCGGAGTTCGTCGAGCGTGCCGTTGCGCTGCGCGAGTTGATCGAGTAGACGCGTGAAGGCGGCGAGTTGCTCCGGCGTGTAGCCTGCTCCGCCGGCGGTGAAGGTCGGCGCGAGCAGCGTCGCGACGGCGGCGCGATCATTCAATCCGAGCGCGGTGGTGAGCAGCGTTTCGGCGAGCGTGCTGTGCGGCGTGGCTGCCACGCCGGCGACCAGCGCGCGGATGTGCGGCGTGGCGGAGCTCATCACGGCGGTGACCATCATCGGATCATCGGCATGGGCGATGAGCAGGCGGCCCAGCGCTTCACCAGCGACGGCCTCCCGCGATGCACCCAGCGAGAAGGCGAGCTGCATCCGCACCTTCGCGTCCTTGTCATCGGTGAGGCGCACGGCGGCGGCGAGCACCTCGGGCGTGAAGCGCGTTTCGGCTAGGCGCAGGGCGTTCTCGCGCACGCCGGGATGCGGGTCGGCCAGCGCGCGAGCGACGGAGGCGGGCGGGAGTTCGCCGAGACCATCGAGCACGCAGAGCGCGTGCAGCCGCGCGAGTGGATTGTCGCTTCGGCTTGGCTCCGTCAAGGCCAGCAGCGGCGCGAGCGCGGCTTTGTCGGATCGCCAGAGCAGGACTTGATGCGCCTTGTCGCGCCGCCAGCCATTCGATGAATCGAGCGCGGCGACGACTTCCGCGCTGCTCAGGGTGTCGAAGCGAGCGGGCTTGAAGTCGGGCATCTCGGCGCGGCTCACGCGATAGATGCGTCCCCGGTCATCGCCGAGGCGATAGTGCGGCTGCAACTCGTCCTTGCCGTCTTGCGGAAGCCACTGCGGGTGCTCGATCATGTAGCGATACATATCGGCGATCCACAGCGCGCCGTCCGGCCCCTCGCGCGCCATCACGGGGCGGCACCAGCGATCTTCGCTGGCGAAGAAATCGAGCTTGCCCGCGCCCGGCACTTGCTCAGCGGTGAAAGTGACGCCGCCGTCCTTGAGCAACGCGTGCTGCGCGAGATTGTGAAACGGCTCGCAAATGAACGCATGAATTCCCGACGAACCGAACAGGAGTTGGTCGCGGTAGATGACGCCGCTACAGGCCGAGGTGTAATGCCCGGCCTGTGCGAATGTGTGAAAGCGCTTCTCCGGCGGGCTGGCCGGATACACCGGCGGGCTGGACGGCACGAGCAGTTGCACCAGCGTTTGCGCCGCGCCGAAGTGCGGATTGCGGCGCAGATATTGGTCGGCCAGCACGTAGTGCCAGAGCGGATGCGCGTTCTGCGTGCCGAACCAGCGGCCCCAGTTATCGCGATTGCGTCCGAACTGCGTCGGCCCGCTCTGCGGCTCCAGTTCGCCCGTGTCGGGGCGGAAGCGGAAGTCGCGCGCGCCGAGGAGAATCGCCTGCCCGCTCCGCAACGACGTCAGCCGCGTGTCGGCTCCGTATTTGGCATGGTGGCCGCCGATCGCGAGATAGACCCAGTTGTCGAGCCCCCAGCGCAGGCCATTCGCGCGGAGCTGCTGATTGCCCTCCTGCAAACCGCTGATAAGCACTTCTTTCTTGTCGGCCCGGCCATCGCCGTCGCTGTCCTGGAGAAACAGAATCTCCGGTGCCGCGGTGATGATGACGCCGTCGCGCCAGGTCAGGATGCCGTTGGGAAAGTTCAGGCCGTCGGCGAAGAGCGTCTGCTGGTCGTAGCGGCCATCGCCGTCGCTGTCCTCAAGCACGCGCACACGACCGCCGGCCTTGCCCTTGCCATCCATGCCGAGCGGATAGTCCGCCATCTCGACGACCCACAACCGCCCACGCTCATCCCAATCAAAGGCCACGGGATCGAGCAGCAGCGGCTCGGCGGCGACGATCTCCGCCTTGTATCCGGCGGGCAGATGGAGTTTCTTCAGCGACTCGTCCGGAGCGAGCGGCGGAGTCAGCGACGACGCGGCGGCACCAATCGGGAAGTCGGCGGCGTGGGCGGTGGCGAGGACGTGGAAGGCCACACAGGCAATCAAGAGTGCGCGCATCAATTTCATGGCGTTGGTGAGGTTGGTTGTTTGGGGCCTACGGTTGCGACCGTCGGCCTAATTCGGCACCCACGGAAGCACGATCTTCGTCGCACGGTTCGAGCCGCGCATCATGGCCGGGACGTTCCGTTCGATCTTGACTCCCAACTCGCCGCCGTCGGCGGCGAGAAGAACGCAGCAGCAAACCCTCAAAGCGATCGTGTGCATCATGAGTGGACCCTTGATGAAACGCGTGCTGGAACCAGTACCTAATGGATGCCACGGGCGTCTGCCCACAACGGAAACTAGCCTAGATCGTATCGGCGGCGTTGTAAAGTCGCCGCGCCCCACGCTCGCGAATTCTTGCGAATTCGGCCACGGCGATTCTAATTGTCGGATTTTGTCGGCAGACAGCTACGCGGCGGGCGACGTGGGGGTGCAGGCGCGGCTGCGCGGATTCGACGTCGAGTCGATCGCCGGCGTGGTCAACAAGGAATACCAGGTCGCCTGCTGGCGTGGGAACCGGGACCGCTTCTGGTGGTTCACTGATCACGTCGACCCGAACCGCGCAGGCTATCTCGACGATCTGGAGCGCGATTTTGAAGAGGGCGCGGCGGGCATCAAGCTGCTGCCGTGGTTCCACGGCCTGCTGCCCGATCATCCGGGCTTCATCAAGGTTTTCGAGCTCTGCCGCCAACGGCGCAAGCCCGTCATTCTTGACCTCTCCTGGTGGTACTTCCATCTCAGCCCGCTGTTCGCCGAGACGCCCGCGCGGCAGGCGCTGGTGAAGTCGTTCGCCGATTACTCGCGGCTGCTGGCGCCGGTGATCCGCGAGTTTCCCGGCGTGCCGTTTTCGTTGGCCCATTGCGGGGCGGCGAAGACGGCGGCCGACTACGACGCGATCTTCCCCCTGATCGCGTCCCACGCCAATCTCTCCTGCGACGTGGCGGCGGCGACCGGACTACTCGGAGGGCTTCATCGAGCGGCTCGTCAGGGGCGTGGGCGCCCACAAGGTCATGTACGGCAGCGACTGGCCATACTGGTCGAACGGCGTCGAGAGCTACCGCGGCGGGTCGAGGCGCTGGGGGCTTGTGGCCGACGGCTGCCCCGGACTTTCGCGCGGCGAAAAACAGCTCGTGCTGGCCGACAACGCCCAGCGGTTCGCCGAGAACAAGTTGCCCGACGACGCAAGCGACCGCGCCGCGGCGCTGCACCGCGAGGCGACGGTGATCGTGATCCACGACCACCGCCCGATCGCCCCCGGCGTGGCGCAGGCGCTCGACGCCATCGACGACCTGGCCACGACGGGCGGAATCGAGACGGTTGCGCTGGGGGTCGATCTGTTTCCGACCGAGGGAGATTGGGGAGATTTTCAGCGGGCGCAGGGAACGACCGACATCTCGTGGGCCGTACCGGACCTCGGCTACCTTCCGGCGGTGACTCGCGGGCTGGTGGCCCGCGGCCACACGGACGACGCGATTCGGGCCATGTTGGGGGGCAATTTTTTGCGCGTCTGCCGGCGGGTGGTCGCATAGCGCGGAACCAACCGCCTTTGCGAACGAGGGATCCGCCCGCCATTGACGCATCAACGAATGCCGATGTATCATGCGTGACTTCAGCATGAATGCCTCAAGCAGAGCAGAAAGGATCCCGGTATGTTCTCCATCGAGGGACAGCGTTGTTCGTCGTTTTGTGACGGCCAATCACGACGGCACTTCCTGAAAATCGGCGGGCTGGTGCTGGGGGGGCTGGCGTTGCCGGACCTATTGCGGGCCGAAGCGGCAGGCAGCCGGAAGCTATCGCACAAGGCGATCATCATGATCTACCTGTCGGGCGGTCCATCGCATCAGGACATGTACGACCTGAAGATGGAAGCGCCGGTGGAGATTCGCGGTTCGTTTCGTCCGATCGAGACCAACGTGCCAGGAATCAAAATCTGCGAGCACCTGCCGCGGCTGGCGAAGATGATGGACAAATTCGCCATCATTCGTTCGCTCTACGGGTCTCCCGACCAGCATGCCTCGGACATGTGCCTGAGCGGTTACCCTATTGGTCCGCAGGGACGGCAGGACAACCATCCCTCGCTCGGCTCGGCCGTCTCGAAACTGCAGGGGCCGGTCGACAAGGCGGTCCCGCCGTTCGTCGGCCTGACGATCAAGACCAAGCATGCCCCTTATTCGAATCCTGGTCTTCCAGGCTTTTTGGGTCTTGCCCATGCGCCGATTCAGCCGGATGGCGAGGGGATGGCCAACATGCGACTCAACGGCGTGACGCTCGACCAATTGCGCAATCGCCAGGCGCTGCTTGCCGGCTTCGATCGCCTCCGCCGCGAGACGGAAGCCAGCGCTACCATGCGGGGCGTCGACGTCTTCACACAAAAGGCGTTGGACGTGCTGACCTCGAGCAAGCTGGTCGAGGCGCTCGATCTGGAGCGGGAAGACCCGCTGGTCCGCGATCTCTACGGCCGAGGCAGCGCCAATCCGGCGTTCGGGGAGGACGCAGGTCCCCACTGGATGGACCAGTTTCTGATGGCTCGCCGTCTGGTTGAGGCCGGGGTCCGGTGTGTCACGTTGTCGTTCGGCAGTTGGGACCGGCATGGGGGGAACTTCGAGCGGTTGCCCGAGCAATTGGCCAAATTCGATCAGGGAATCACGGCATTGGTGGAAGACCTGCACGCGCGAGGGCTCGATCAGGATGTCAGCGTGGTCGCCTGGGGCGAATTTGGACGCACGCCTCGTATCAACGCGGGTGGCGGCCGAGACCATTGGCCGCAGGCGTCGTGCGCATTGCTTGCCGGCGGCGGGATGCGCATGGGGCAGGTCATTGGTTCGACCAACCGGTTGGGCGAGGTGCCACAGGACCGGCCGATTCATTACCAGGATGTATTCGCCACGCTCTACCACCAAGTTGGCATCGACGTCGAGACCACCACCATTCCCGACCACAACGGGCGTCCCCAGTACCTGCTCGACCGCCGCGACCCGATCCGCGAGTTGGTGTGAACGCGTTCACAGGCTCCTACTCGACAGAGAAAGGAGGTTCGACGCAATGAAACCAACATCGGGCGCGCATGACCTGGGCGAGAAATGGAAGACGATCTCTCCAGGAGGCAAGTCCATGAGGAATCGAAATCGTGTTCCGTCCCGTCCAGTGTGGAAGAGCGGCGCTCGATCCTTGGTCGCGGGGGTGGTGTTTTTCTCGCAAACGATGTTGCCCAACGACGCGGCTTCCACCCAGGATCCCCAAGCCTCCGCGGCATCCGCCCAGGATATTGCGCAGTTCGAGAAAAAAGTCCGCCCCTTGCTGCTGGCCCGTTGCGTCAAGTGCCACGGCGCCGAAAAGAGCGAAGCCGGCCTGCGGCTCGATTCGGCGGCGGCGCTGGCCGCCGGTGGCGATTCGGGGCCGGTGGTCGTGGCCGGCAAGCCGGACGACAGCCCGCTCATTCAAGCGGTACGCCAAACCGCCGAACTCAAAATGCCGCCCGATGGCAAGCTCGACGAAATAGAAGTGGCCGAGCTGGTGGCGTGGGTGGCCGCCGGGGCGGCCTGGCCCGCTGATGTACACGGACAGCAAGCCAACGCGACCGCCGCCACGCCGGTGAAGTTCACCGCGGAGCAGAAGGCGTTTTGGGCCTTCCAGCCGGTTCACGACCCGCCGCCGCCGGACGTCAAGGCGACCGGTTGGCCGACGTCACCCATCGACTGCTTTATCCTGGCTCCATTGGAGCGGCAGGGACTTTCGCCCGCGCCTCCGGCCGACAAACGCACGCTCTTGCGGCGCGTGAGCTTCGACCTGATCGGGCTGCCGCCGACGCCCGAGGAGATCGACGCCTTCCTGGCCGACCCGTCGCCCGACGCATTGGCCAAGGTGGTCGATCGGCTGCTCCGCTCGCCGCACTACGGCGAGCGTTGGGGGCGGCACTGGCTCGACGTGGTGCGCTACGCCGAGAGCACGGCCAACGACGCCAACGCCGTGATGCGCTACGCCTTCCGTTACCGCGACTACGTCGTCGACGCCTTCAACCGCGACCTGCCGTATGACCAATTCATCATCGAGCAACTGGCGGGCGACCTGCTGCCCGGCACGACGGACATCAACGAGGCGGTGCGGCGCGTGATCGCGACGGGCTACCTGCTGCTCGGCCCCAAGGCGCTGAGCGAAACCGACAAGGAGCAATCGCGGCTGGACATCGTCGACGATCAGATCGACGTCACCGGCCGGGCGTTTCTCGGCCTGACGCTGGCCTGCGCCCGTTGCCACGACCACAAGTTCGATCCGCTGCCCACCATCGATTACTACGCGTTGGCGGGCATCTTCCGCGGCACCGAGCCGTTCATGGATGAGGTCCGCACCGCCACGATGTGGTGGGAGTTCCCGCTGTTTCAGGCGCCGGGGGATGAACCGTTCATGGTCATGGCGCCGAAGGAAGGAAAACCGGTCGACCTGCGGGTCCACCTGCGCGGCAACCGCTTCAACCTGGGGCGCGTCGCGCCGCGGCGGTTCTTGCAGATCATCGCCGGCGAAGACCATCCGCCACCGGCCATGACCGGCAGCGGCCGGCTGGAACTGGCCCGCTGGATCGCCTCGCCGCAAAATCCGCTCACGGCGCGGGTCATGGTCAACCGCGTCTGGCAGCACCATTTCGGCCGCGGCCTGGTGGCCAGCAGCGACAACTTCGGCCGCCGCGGCGAGCCGCCCTCGCATCCCGAACTGCTCGACTGGCTGGCCGCGCGATTCATCGAAAGCGGCTGGTCGGTCAAGGCGCTGCACAAGCGGCTGTTGCTGTCGAGCACCTACCAGATGGCCGGCGCCTCGAACACGCCGGCCGAGCAGGTCGATCCCGACAACCGGCTTTTATGGAGGATGCCGCGGCGGCGGCTGGAGGCGGAAATCCTGCGCGATGCGATCCTGGCCGCCGGCGGCAAGCTCGACGCCAAGGTCGGGGGCGGCGAGTCGAGCGAGTTCCTCTGGAGCAAGGCGGAACTGCTGGGCGGTGCCAAGATCCGGCCCAACACCTTGAAGGCCGACGATCCGTACTACTCGACGTCCCTTCGACGCAGCCTCTACCTCCCGGTCGTGCGGAACTTGCTACCCGACGTTCTGGCGCTCTTCGACGCGGCCGACCCCAACGGCGTAACGGCCGTGCGTAACGACACGACCGTGCCCGCCCAGTCGCTGTTCATGCTCAACAATCCCGTCGTCCGCGAGCGAGCGCTCGATTTCGCCAGGCTGCTGCTGACCGACGGCAAGCTCGACGAGTCGGGCCGGATCGCCTTGGCCTACGCACGCGCATTGGGGCGGCCGCCGGAGGCCGAGGAATTGGCCGAGGCGATTGCCTATCTGCGCGACTACGCCGGGCGGGCGGCGGCGCCGGGCAAGAGCGAGGCCGAGGTGAATCTGGCCGCATTGCAGAGCTATTGCCAGTTGTTGTTTTGTTCAAACGAATTCATGTATGTTGATTGAACGTGGGGCAGGTTTCCAACCTGCCATAACTCCGAGCTGGGAATTGCACGAGGTGAATATGAATCGAAACCACGATCGCTCGCACGGCATGTCCCCGGCTCCACCCTCCGCGCTCCCTTCACGCCGCGAGGCCCTCTCGCGCATCGCCTGCGGCTTCGGCGGCGTGGCGCTGCGGTCCCTGCTCGCCGACGAAACTCGGGCCGACAACCCATCCGCAATCCGCGATCCGCAATCCGCAATCTCCGCTCGTCCGCCTCATTTCCCCGCCAGGGCCAAGCGGGTGATCTTCCTGTTCATGCACGGCGGCGTTTCGCACGTCGACACCTTCGACCCGAAACCGAAGCTGGCCGAGATGAACGGCCAGCCGCTGCCGTTCGCCAAGCCGAAGTTCGAGTTCGCGCCGACGGGCAACCTGCTCCGCTCGCCCTGGCAGTTCCACAAGTGCGGTCAGAGCGGGACCGAGATCAGCGAGCTGTTCCCGCAACTGGGCCGCTCGGCCGACGAGATGTGCGTGATCCGTTCGATGAACGGCGGCAACCAGGTCTCACACGGTCCGGCCCTCTTGACGCTGCACACCGGCGACGGCGTCTTCAACCGGCCGAGCATGGGGGCTTGGGTCTTGTACGGGCTGGGAAGCGAGAACCAGGATCTGCCCGGCTTCATCAGCTTCAGCCCCTCGGTTTACCACGGCGGCTCGCAAAACTACGGCTCGGCCTTCCTGCCGGCCAGCTTCCAGGGCACGCGCATCGGCGATGGCAACACGGCCTTTGCCGGCGGCGGAATCTCGAACACCACGCCCGCCGACGACCTCGTGTCGCAACGCGCGCAGCTCGATCTGCTGCGGAAGACGAACCTGCGGCACCTTGGGCGGCGAGGGCGCGACGCGCGGCTGGAAGCCCGCATCGAGGCCTTCGAGATGACCTTCCGCATGCAAATGGAGGCGCCCAAGGTGATGGAACTGGCGGGCGAGAGTCGCTCGACCATGGCGCTGTACGGCGTCGGCGAGGAGCCGACCGACGAATTCGGCCGGCAGTGTCTTTTGGCACGCCGCTTCGCCGAGCGCGGCGTGCGTTTCGTCGAGGTCAACTTCGCCTACCCGCGCAACTATTGGGACGCGCACGGCGACCTGAAGAACAATCACTCGACGAACGCCAAACGGGTCGACAAACCGATTGCCGGCCTATTGACCGATCTCAAGCTGCGCGGGTTGTTGGACGACACGCTGGTGGTGTTCGGCACGGAGTTTGGCCGCACGCCGGCCAGCCAGGGAAGCGACGGCCGCGACCATCACCCGCACGCCTTCAGCATGTGGCTGGCCGGCGGCGGCGTGAAGGGGGGCATGACCTACGGCGCGACCGACGAGTTCGGTTACTACGTGGTCGAGAACAAAGTCACCATGCCCGACTTCCACGCCACGATTCTGCACCTGTTGGGGCTCGATCATACGCGGCTCACCTACCGCCACGCCGGCCGCGACTTCCGGCTCACCGACGTGCATGGCGAGGTGGTGCGAGCGATCATCTAACACGGGCATTTCCCCCATCACCCCGCGCTTCAGCATGCTTTGGTTCGCCCCCTTGGGTGCGAGGCCAGGATTCAATCCTCATTTCGGCGGCTCAGATGTCGGCTTCGACATGATCGCGCCGTTCCGCCAACTCATCCTGATACCACTGAGACGTTTGCCACGATCGCCTACGATGATCTCGGGGAAACGGTGCTTGGCGCTGGGCCTCTTTGAACATCCGTCAATTAGCGACTAGGAGAACGTTACCATGTCGACGCGTTGGTCTATCGTGCTAGGAACGCTGCTGTCGACCGTGGTCGTTCCGGCCATCGTGGTGGTTCTTGCGAGCGGGCTGTTTGCCAACCCACTTGCAGCCGCCGGCCCAGCCGACACACGCCCCCTCAACATCGTGTTCATCCTGGTGGACGACCTGGGCTGGACCGATCTGGGTTGCCAGGGGAGCGATTTCTACGAGACGCCGCACATCGACCGTTTGGCGGCCCAGGGAATGCGTTTCCGGCAGGCGTACAGTGCTTGCACCGTCTGCTCGCCGTCGCGAGCGGCTGTGATGACCGGCAAGTACCCCGCCCGGCTGCGCGTCACCGATTGGATTCACGGCGAAGTCCACCCCAAGGCGCGATTACGCATCCCCGACTGGAACCATGCCCTCCCCCACGAGCAGGTGACGGTGGCCCAGGCGCTGGCGCCGGCGGGCTACACCTCGGCGGCGATCGGCAAATGGCACCTGGGCGACGGTCCCTCGCACTACCCGACGACCTACGGCTTCGACGTCAACGTCGCTGGCTTCGGCGCGGGCAGCCCGTCGAGCTACTTTTCTCCTTATGACATGCCCACGCTCGCCGACGGCCCGCCGGGCGAGTACCTGACCGATCGCCTGGCCGACGAGGCCTGCCGTTTCGTCGAGCGGCACCGCGACAGTCCCTTTTTCCTCTACTGGCCCCATTACGCCGTCCACGACCCCTTGCAGGCGAAGGCGGACCAGGTCGAGCGGTTTCGCGGCAAGCTGCGGCCGGGCCTGCGGCACGATAACCCCGTGTACGCCGCCATCATCGCCAGCCTCGACGACGCGGTCGGCAAGCTCTGCGACAAGCTCGACGAGCTGGGCATCGCGGACCAGACCGTGGTGTTCTTCACGTCGGACAACGGCGGGCTGATCAACGAGCCGGGAGTGCGAGTGACGTCCAACACCCCCTTGCGGGCCGGCAAAGGTTCGGTCTACGAAGGCGGCGTGCGCGTGCCGCTCATCGTCCGCTGGCCCGGCGTGGCGCCGCCAGGCAGCGTCTGCGATGAACCGGTCGTGAGCACCGACTATTACCCCACGATCCTCGAAATCACCGCGTCGAAGGGTGACGACGAACACAATCACACACTCGACGGCCGCAGCTTGGTGCCGCTGTTGCGCGATCCGCGGGCCACGCTCGACCGCGAGGCGATCTATTGGCATTATCCCCACTATCACGGCGGCGGCGCGACGCCCTACGGCGCCGTGCGGGCGGGCGATTTCCGGCTGGTCGAGTTCTATGAGGACCAGCGCGTCGAGTTGTACAATCTGCGCGAGGACGTCGGCGAGAAACATGACCTGGCGACGGAACTGCCGGACAAAGCCTCCGAGTTGCGGGCCATGCTCCACACCTGGCGCGCCAGCGTCGACGCTCAGATGCCAACGTCGAACCCGGACTTCGAATCGCCGCCAATGCCCGGCCGATCCAAGTAGTCGAACGGCGGAGGGCGACCGTCCGGGGTACGAAGACTAATCGCCCTCCGAGCCTCGACGCTACGCGAAAAAAAACGATTCCGAAACCCCTCCCAAAGAGATCCAAAAGAGCGTGGGGTAAGGCGAAGGGTGGCGCGGCAATTGAATGCCGCTTTCGCGGCTCGCTCAGACGTCATGGGGTATTCGGAAGTCGTTTTTTTTCGCTTCGCCGCCGTTTTGTTTTTTGCACGTTCGTTGCTGCGCAACGAGCGTGCTTCTTTCTGAAAATGATCCCTTCCGATTCGTGGGCCGCCACGGACCCATCGAACTTGCGCCGCGGGTTCGTGTCGAAGTGGCACGCTCGCGGTCTCAGTGCTTGACAAGCCCCGACGAACAGGATAGGGTCCATTTTTACGCTAAAGTGCAATCGCGGAGGGATGAACCATGTCGCGCGGCGCAGCTTACGGCGACCGGCGCCGCCGGCGAGTGACCCGCCGGACGTTTGTCGAGGCCGGCGGTTTGAGCCTGCTGGGCTTGGGTCTGCCCCATGACTTGCGATCCCGCGCCGCGCAGGCGGCGGAGGCCGGCGGCCCCGCGCCCTCGTCCAGTGCGATGCCGGCACGTTCGGGATTCGGCAGGGCCAAGTCGGTGCTGGTGCTGTTTCTGTATGGCGCGCCCAGCCAGATGGACACCCTCGATCCGAAACCCGACGCTCCGGTCGAGGTCCGGGGTGACTTCAAAGCCATCTCCACCAGCCTGCCGGGGATTGCAGCCTGCGAGCTGCTGCCCAACATTGCCAAAAACCTGCATCGCGTCTGCTTGCTGCGTTCGATGTCGCACACCTCGAACAACCACGCGGTTTCCGTCGCTCTTTCCGGGCTGCGCGAGTCGACCCCGGCGATCGAGGGCAACACGAACGACCCGCGGCACCAGCCTTACTTTGGGTCCGTTCTCGAATACCTTTGGAAACGGCGGGGGATCGGCATGGAAAGCAGCGGGATTCCGGTCAACATGGTGCTGCCGTGGCCCTTGAACCAGAAGACCGACCCGGGACGTTGGCAGCACCACGCGGCTTGGCTCGGCAGGGCATACAACCCGGTCACGCCCGCCTTCATCGGCCAGGGTTCGTTGGAAGTCGGCGCGCCGTCGATCATGGGGACACGGCCGATTCTGACCCGCTTCGACCCCTGGGACGGCGTGACCGGCGACAGCCGTTTAGCGTTCAATGGGGCCATGCTGCCCGCGGATGTGCCGCCGTCTCGCCTCGACGCGCGGTTGCAGTTTCTGCGCGCGGTTGTCGGCCGTGACGCGGCGGGCCTGGAAGCGGAGAGCCATGCCTTTGACCGCTACCGCGACCTCGCGTCGGCGATGATCGCGAATCCGACCCTGGCGCGGACCCTGGATGTGACGCAAGAACCGCGTCAGATCCGGGAGCAGTACGGGCTGACCATGTTCGGCCAGTCGGTGCTGACGGCGCGGCGGCTCATCGAAAACGGCGTCAAGGTGGTGACGGTGTTCTGGGACACCTGGACCGACAACAACGCCGCCTGGGACACACACCACAACCATCACCCGCGGCTCAAGCACGCTCTTTGCCCAAAATTGGATCAGGTTCTGCCCGCCTTCCTCAATGACATGGAGTCGCGCGGACTGCTCGACGAAACGCTGGTCTTGGTGATCAGCGAGCACGGCCGGACGCCCGCCATCACCCGAAGCGAGGGCGGCGGGCGGGAACATTGGGCCGGCGCCTATTGCGGCATGTTTTTCGGCGCCGGCATCCGCACCGGCCAGGTCGTCGGCGCCACCGATCGGTTCGGGGCCTACCCCATCAGCCATCCCACGCACCCCAACGACATCCTGGCGACCGTCTATCACCTGCTCGGCTTCGACCCCGCCGAGACCACGGTTCCCGACCGCTTGGGGCGGCCCATGCGCGTCACCGAAGGCAACGTCGTCCGCGAACTGCTGGTTTAGCCGGCAGTGCGCGAGTTCCGCCCCGGACCATGAATAATCCGGGTTAGGGGCCTGTCACGCCAAAGTCCAATCTCCGATGAACCAGAATTTGACAGCCGAATCGCGGCGCGTCATGCTGTAGGTCATCGCGATTGACGAAACGCCTGCCATTGCTGTGCGCGCCGGCGCGTGACACCTTCCCATCAGGATCCCAACCCATGCCATTTTCGACCTTCCCTCGGCCAGGGTTCAGGTGGCCGGCGGTCGTTCTCGGACTTCTCGTACCAGCAACGGCGATGGCCGCCGACGCGCCCGATCGACTCGCCGGCAGTTTGCCGGCCGGTGCCCAAGGCCAAGCTCTGAATTTCGGCTTCGAGTCCGGGAACCTCGACGATTGGAAGGCCGAAGGAGACGCTTTTGGCGCTCAACCGGTCGAAGGAGACACGGTCCACGCGCGGCGGCCCGACATGCGCAGCCGCCATGCGGGACGCTTCTGGGTCGGTACTTTCGAGCGACAGGGGGACGCGCCCCAGGGGACGTTGACCTCCGTCCCCTTCCAGGTGACGCACCCTTTCGCCAGCTTCCTCGTGGCCGGCGGACCCCACGCCGAGACCTGCGTGGAACTGGTGCGCGAAGACACGCGACAAGTCATTTTTCGCGCGACGGGCGACGAGAGCGAGGAACTCAAGCCGGTGGCCGTCGATCTTTCAGGACACATCGGCCGCGAAATCGTCATCCGGCTGGTCGATCATCACAGCGGCGGCTGGGGGCACATCAACTTCGACGATTTCCGCTTCCACGCCGTCGAGATTGAATTCCCCGCGCGCCCCGGCGCGGCGGCCGTCGACGCGTTCCAACACGCGGGGCTCGAGCCGCAAGCGGCGGCCCGGGCGATGACCGTGCCCCAAGGGTTCCGGGTGACACTTTTCGCCGGCGAACCCGACGTCGCGCAGCCCATCGCCCAGGCCCTCGACGACCGTGGCCGGCTGTGGGTGGCCGAAGCGTATTCGTACCCCATGCGCGTACCCAACGACGAGGCCCGCGACCGTATCCTGATCTTCGAGGATACCGACGGCGATGGGCATTTCGACCGCCGCAAGGTGTTCATCGACAAGCTGAACCTGGTGAGCGGGCTGGAGGTCGGCTTCGGCGGAGCGTGGGTCGGCATGGCCCCTCATCTGCTCTTCATTCCCGACCGCGACGGCGACGATGTGCCCGACGGCGCGCCGGAAGTGCTGCTTGACGGCTGGGGCTTTAACGACACGCATGAGACGCTCAACTCCTTCATCTGGGGGCCGGACGGCTGGCTCTACGGTTGCCACGGCGTGTTCACTCATTCGCGCGTCGGCAAGCCGGGCACGCCCGACGACGATCGCCTGCCGCTCAACGCGGGCATCTGGCGATACCACCCCACGAAGAAACGCTTCGAGATCTTCGCCCACGGCACGAGCAACCCTTGGGGCATCGATTTCAACGACCAGGGCCAGGCATTCTGCACCGCCTGCGTGATACCCCACTTGTTCCACATCATTCAATCGGCCCGCTACCAGCGGCAGGCGGGCGGACACTTCAACCCCCACACCTACGACGACATCCAGACGATCGCCGTCCACCGGCACTGGGTCGGCGCCTCGCCCCATTCGGGCAACAACCGCTCCGACGCCGCCGGCGGCGGACATGCCCACGCCGGCGCCATGATCTACCTCGGCGGCAGTTGGCCCCGCCAGTACCGCAACCAGATTTTCATGAACAACATCCACGGCGCGCGGCTCAACATGGACCTGTTGACGCCGAGCGGCTCTGGATACGTCGGCAACCGCGGCGCCGACTTCCTGCTGGCCCACGATGCCTGGTCGCAGATCATCAACTTGCAGTACGGCCCCGACGGACAGATGTACCTGATCGACTGGTACGACAAGAACCAGTGCCACCACGGCGACCCCGCGGGGCACGACCGCGCCAACGGCCGGATCTTCAAGGTCAGCTACGAAAACGCCGCGTGCGCCGCGGTCGATTTGCAAGACAAGACCGACGCCGAGTTGATCGACTTGCAGCTTGCGTCCAACGACTGGCTCGTTCGCCATGCCCGGCGCGTTCTGCAAGAACGCGGAGGGAACGAAGAAGTGCATGCGGCGCTGGCGAAGATGGCCTTCGAGCACCCCGACGAGACGCGACGCCTGCGCGGACTGTGGGCGTTGCACGTCTGCGCCGGATTGACCGAAGAGCGCGTGCGGTTGGGACTGGCCAACGATCGCCCGCTGGTCCGCGCCTGGACGATCCAGCTTGCGATGGAAGATACGTCGCCGTCGCCTTCGACCCAAACCGAGTTGGGAACGAGGGGAACCGGGGCATCGCTTGGGCTCTGCCCCAGCCACCAACTGGTCGAGCTGGCCCGCCGCGATCCATCGCCCATCGTGCGGCTCTACCTTGCTTCGGCCCTCGATCGGCTGCCATGGGCCGAGCGCGGTGAGATCCTCCGCGGTCTATTGGCACACGCCGAGGACGCCCAAGACCACAATCTACCCTTGATGTACTGGTACGGCGCCGAGCCGTTGGTCGAGCACGACCCAGGGCTGGCGATCGAACTGGCCGAGGCATCGCAAGTGCCGCTGGTCGACCGCTTCCTTACTCGCCGCTTGGCGACGTTCGCCACGCCGGAGGCGATGGACCTGCTCGTCGATCGGCTGCGCCGCGCCGAACCGGGCGCCGCGCAACTCGAGTTGCTCGTGGAGATCAACGAGGGGCTGCGAGGGAAGCGGCAACTTCCGATGCCCCAGGGTTGGCGGCCGATTTACGACCGCCTGGCCGCGGCCGACGACGCCGTGCGCTCCCAGGCCACGGCGTTGGCGCTGACGTTCGGCGACAAGGTCGCCTTCAAGGCGATGGAACAGGTGCTCGGCGACACGACGACCGAGACGCCGCTGCGCGAGCAGGCGCTGCTGGCGCTGGTCAAAGCCCGCGATCCTCTGCTGCCACGGCTTCTGCACGGTCTGCTGGCCGATGCCGCCTTGCGGCGGCCCGCGCTGCGCGGCCTGGCGGCCTATGACGATCCGCGCACGCCCCAAGTGCTTTTGGACCATTACGAAGGCTTCAACCTCGACGAAAAGCGCGACGTCCTGGCGACGCTCGCCGCGCGGGTCGAGTACGGACAGGCGCTGTTGGATGCGATCGCCGAAAAGCGGCTTCCGCCCGCGGACCTGTCGGCCGAGATCATCCGCCAGTTGCGCAACCTCAAGAGCGATGCATTGAACGGACGCATCGCCGAGGTCTGGGGGGCGGTCAACGACACGCCCGCCGAACGGCTGCGGCTGCTTGCCGAGTTCAAAGCGATGTTCGCCAAGCCGCCCGCCGAGCCGCCCGACGTCGCGCTGGGTCGGGCGCTGTACGCCAAGACCTGCCAGCAGTGCCATACGCTCTTCGACACGGGCGGCAAGGTCGGACCGGAACTGACCGGATCGAACCGCGCCAATCTCGATTATATCCTCTCGAACCTGTTGGATCCCAGCGCTCTGATCGGCAAGGACTACCAGGCGACCGTGATCCAGACTCTCGACGGCCGCACGCTGACGGGCATCGTCCGGGCCGAAAACGACGACGCCGTGACGCTGGCATCGGCCAACGAAACGGTTGTCGTGCCCAAGGGCGAGATCGAGGTCCGTGAGTTGAGCGCCAAGTCGATGATGCCCGACGATCAGCTCAAGCCTTTTACAGAACACGACATCCGCTCGCTGGTCGCCTACCTGGCCAGCCCGCTGCAGACGCCTTTTTTGGCCACGGCCGAAAACGTGGCCAAGTTCTTCAACGGCCGAGACCTGACCGGTTGGCAGGGCGACGCCGGGCTGTGGCAGGTCGAGGAGGGCGAAATTGTCGGCCGCACCTCCGGGCTGGATCACAACGAATTCTTGCGAAGCGAATTGGCCGCCGCCGACTTCCGGCTCACGCTGCAAGTGAAACTGCTGAAAAACGAGGGAAACAGCGGCATCCAGTTCCGCGGCGAAACCGTGGGCCAGGGCGAGGTCAAGGGCTACCAGGCCGACATCGGGCCGGGCTGGTGGGGTAAACTCTACGAAGAGCACGGCCGCGCCCTGTTGTCGGACCGCTCGGGCGAGACCCACGTCAAGCCGGGCGAGTGGAACACCTACCAGATTGAAGCCATCGGCAGCCGCATCCGCACGTCGATCAACGACCAGACCTGCGTCGAACTGGACGACCCCGACGGAGCACGCCGCGGCATCTTCGCCTTCCAGCTTCATTCCGGTGGGCCGACGGAAGTGCGCTTCAAGGGGATCACGCTGGAGCTGTTGTCGGCGTCGGGCGATACGGCGGAGAAGTAGTTGCCGGTGGCCGTCGAAAAGTTGCTTGTTGCTAGTTCTTGGTTGCTGGTTACGGCACGTGCGCAGCCGTTCCATATGAACAAGCGTAGCGTTCGCCCTGTGTTGGGCCCACAAAACGCGGCTTCGGCGCAGCCGAAACTGCGCAAGAAAAAACTGGCAAAACCGTACCTGTACCGACCAGGAAATCCGTCTCGGCGGATTGCCCGGCTTTAGACGCGTTAAGACTTCTTCCCCCGAGCCGTTCATCTGTGCCACACGCGCCGAAGCTTTCGTCGGGTAAAGGTACGGTTTTGCCAGTTTTTTCGTGGCCGCGCCCCCGCGCGCGCGACTGGATCGCGAGTGTCCTCGGCGCAGCCGGCGCGATCGACGAGCTCGGGCGCGCCGATGCGGCCGCCGGGTTCGTGACGATCTCCTCGCTGAACGCCGCCCTCGCGCGCGAACAGCGGCGCGCAGCGGAGCGCCGGCGCGGTTACGAAGACTAATAGCGCACACGAGCGTCGGCGCTTTGCGAAAAAAAACGATTCCGAAACCCCTCCCAAAGAGATCCAAAAGAGCGTGGGGTAAGGCGAAGGGTGGCGCGGCAATTGGATGCCGCTTACGCGGCTCGCTCAGACGTCATGGGGTATTCGGAAGTCGTTTTTTTTTTCGCTTCGCTGTCGTCTCGTTTTTTGCACGTTCGTTGCTGCGCAACGAGCGTGTTTTTTCGGAAAATGATCCCTACCGTTTCGTGGGCCGCGTGGCGGACCCCCCGAGCTTGCGCCGCGGGTTAGTGTCGAAGCTGACCGCTCGCAGTATAGCCGAGCGCGGCGCTGACTTCGTGGGCGGCATCGAGGGCACTTAGGGCAAATCTTGCCAACCGCTGCTTCGGCAAGCGGCTGGCCGGGGCGGAGATCCCGATCGCGGCGACGGTTCTGCCCGTCGCGTCACGAATCGGCGCCGCCGCGCAGCGGATGCCTTCTTCGTGCTCCTCGTCGTCCGTAGCGAAGCCCCGCCGGCGCGTCCGGTCGCACTCCGCTCGTAGTTGCGACAGTTTTCGGGTTCATCCGGATCTTGCACGAAGAATCCCTTCAGCTTGAGCGTCGTGGCCAGGCGATGGACGCTGCTGCGGTCGACGCCGAGAACCCGGGTCAAGTAGATCACGGGGTCACGGAAATTGACCATCCTCCGCTGGTTCCGGCGGCAGAGGGACTTGGGTGGGGTGGCTGAGGTAGCCGATCAGGTCGCGGCGCTGCTCGAGCGTGAGCGGCTCCAGCAAGCCCTCCGGCATGAGCGAAAGCGGCGACTCGCGGGTCTCTTCCACGTCGTCCGCCCAGCGCGATCACCACATCCGCCCCGCAGGTCCGGATGCGTTCCGCAATCGCGTCCACCACATTGATCGGCGGCTCTGGTGGCACCTCGGCAAACGTATCCACCAGCAGATGCGCCTCCAGCAGCGGCAGCGACACCTGCCGTAGCAATCCCGCCCCGGCGACACCCGCATCGCTGACGATGAAGGCTTGTCGCCAGCCATTGACTAGGCAGACCTGGTTGAGTGACGGGCTGGTCCCACGTCCGGTGATGACTCGACGCGGCAGATGATTTTCAAAGGAGATTGGAGCGGTGTTCATGCAGGCAATGATAAACGCTCAAGGCCGCCGAATCTCACTGCCCCGGATCAAAAACTGACCGGATCGTCTCATAAAGAGTTGCACATGGGCGACGATGGTGATAATATCCGGGCAATGGCCGTCCTGCTCGAAAACATCCGCTTCGCCCCTGGCAAGTGCTTGCGTCTGCTGCACTGGCAGGGAAACGCGCGTTCGCTGCAATCCCTGGAGGCGCCACACCGGCAAGACTTTCATTGACTTCGTCAACAACGTCCGGTTGGTGAAAAAGTGAACGTCGTGATCAACAGCGACTTTCGGATCAGTGGATCGACGGTCTCGGTCAGAATGCGATTTCCCGCCGCATCCAGCAGTGTCCGATGAAAGTTGTAGTCGGCCTCGATATACTCTTGGTGGCGCGCATCGCCGAAGCGGGCATGTGGCACGACCTTGCTCAAGCGCTCGTTCTCCGCTCGCAGTTCGGCCAGCGTGCCGGCGCTCAAGCGCTTGACCGCCCGGGCAACCGCCAAGGACTCGAGCGCGCCCCGCAGCCGGTACACGCTTTGCAGGTCGCGGTCGTCGAGCCGAACAACTTGCCAGCCGCGGCGAGGCAACCGGGTCAGCAGGCCGGCGCCGGCCAGCCACTCGGCGGCGCGCTTGACCGTGGTCGTGGTGACCCCGAGCTCCGTGGCCAAAGGAAGCTCCTTCAACACATGTCCGGGCTTGTAGGCCCCGCGCAGGATTTGACCGAGCAAGGCTTGGAAGGTCGCGTCCGTGACGCTGGAAAATTTGAAACCGACGGGCTGCCGCATGAGTTTGCCTGGTGGACAGGCTATCACAACCGGCTGACGATCATCGTTGGAGGTGACCCAACCCGAGTCGATCAGGCGTTCGATGGCGTGGCCGATCGTCGTTCGGCTGACGGCCAATTCCTTCGCCAGTTGCAAGACGTTCAGCCGACTGCCGACCGGAAAACTTCGAGCGCGTAGTCGCGCCACAAGGTGCTCGTAGACGTGGTCGCTCAGCTTTTTGCGCGCTTTCTCTGCCATACTTAAGCGGTCGTCGGAGGACGGTACACCTCATTGGCCGCGGCCACGCTCGCGCCGGCGTCGAAGCGATGGCCCTGTTCGGCCAAGAGCTGCTCCAATGCGGAGAGCACGAGCAAGACGTTGTTTTGCCGTGAACCGTGCCCCATCAGGCCAATCCGCCAGGCCTTTCCCTTGAAATCGCCCAGGCCGCCGCCGATTTCGATGCCGAACCGCTCCAATAGCCCGCGCCGCGCCTTGGCGTCGTCCACGCCGGCCGGCACCAAGACGGCGTTGAGCATCGGCAGCCGGTGCCCCTCCTGGGCCGCGTACGGGATGCCGATCGCGGCCAGGCCCGCCGCCAAAGCGCGGTGATTCAAGGCATGCCGCGTGAAACACGGCTCCAGCCCTTCCTCGTGAATCAAACGCAAGGCTTCGTACAAGCCATACGTCATGTTGATCGGCGCCGTGTGATGGTAAACCCGCTCCTCGCCCCAATACTTCGCCAGCATCGCGATATCGAGATACCAGCTTTGCACTTTCGTCTTCCGCTTCAAGATCATCTCGAGCGTTCGATCGTTGAACGAGACGGGCGCCAGGCCGGGCGGGCAACTCAGGCATTTCTGGCTGCCGGAATAGATCGCGTCGATGTTCCAGCGGTCAACCTCCACCGGCAAGCCGCCCAGCGCCGTGACGGCGTCGACCAGCAAGAGCGCTCCGGCGTCGTGGACGAGGTCCGAAATCTCCTCGATTGGTTGCCAGGCGCCGGTCGACGTTTCGGCCAGCACGATGGCCACCACCTTGGGTTTCGCCTTCAGCAGCGCGTCCTTCAAATCGGCGGGCGTAAACACCTGGCCCCAAGGCCGGTCGACGCGCGCGACCTTGGCGCCCGCCCGTTCGGCCACATCGACCATGCGGGCGCCGAACACGCCGTTGACGCAAACCACGATCGAGTCGCCCGGCTCGACCAGGTTGACTATCGTACATTCCATGCCCGCCGAACCGGTGGCGCTGATCGCCAGCGTCATCCGGTTCTCGGTTCTAAAAACGGCGCGCAGCATTCGCTGCATGTCGTTCATCAGCGTCAGGTAGTACGGGTCGAGGTGTCCGACCGTCGGGGCGCCAAGGGCCTGCGACACACGGGGATGAATTTCGCTGGGACCAGGGCCGAGCAGAACGCGGACGGGCGGGGCGAGTGGCGGGAAGCTGGGCATGGAGTGAGGGGTTAGAGGTTAGAGGTTAGAGGTTAGTGGTTAGTGGTTAGTGGTTCTCCTTTCTCCTTTCTCCTCATTCCGCCGGCGGCGCTTCCCGTACCAGGCGGCTAATTTCCTTGAACTGCGGCGTGCCCGCCACCGCGCACCACTCGAACAGCGCCGCCTCCGTGGTGGTCAGCGTGGCGCCGGCCGAATCCATGCGCCGCAGCGCGATTTGGTAATCGATGTCCGCTCGCGATCCGATCGCATCGACCGCCAGGTAAACGCGCCGACCGGCGGCCAACAGGTCGAGCACCGTCTGCTGCACGCAAACGTGGGCCTCGATCCCCACGACCAGCAGCTTGAACAGCCCGCGCCGCTCCCAATCGTCGAATAGCTCGCCACGCTCGCCGCAACTGAAACTCAGCTTTTCCGGGATCGGGCCGAGCCGCTCGGCCAATTCCGGCACGGTCGGCCCCAGCCCCCGCGGGTACTGTTCGGTGGCCGCCGCCGCCACGCCCAGCGCCTTGGCGCCATCGAGCAGTCGCCGAATGTTCCAGACAATCCTCCGGTAGCCGGGAAGCAGAGAAATCAATTTTCCCTGCGCGTCGACCACCAACAAGCCCGTGTCGGACGGTGACATCAGATCCGGGCTACGCGGTAATGGCTCTCGTTCGCTCATGACGAATAGCATAGCGACACCTGCCGTCCGCCACCAGCCAGTTGAATTGCGAGCGACGATTCGGCTATGATAGCGCGGTACAATGCATGTCCGTCATCGGAAACCCGACACCCATGTCCATTGCCACGCTGCCTACGCCCGAACGGCGATTCGTCTTGCGCAACATCTCCTGGCAAACCTACGAGTCGTTGCTCAAGGACCAGGAGCACGGCGGGGTCCGCATGACCTTTGACCGCGGGAGCCTCGAATTCATGTCACCTTCGCGCGACCACGAGCGGTTCAAGCGGCAGATCGGCCGCATCATCGAGATCTTCACGACCGAACTCGACATCCCAATGCAGAGCGGCGGCTCGACGACCTGGCGCAAGGAAGACCTGGAACGAGGGCTGGAGCCGGACGAGTGCTACTACATCCAGCACGAACCACAGGTCTGCGACAAGAAAAAGCTGGATCTGGCGACCGATCCGCCGCCCGACATCGCGGTCGAAATCGAGATCAGCTACAATATCCTCGACAAGCTCGCCGTCTACGCGAGCCTGCGCATCCCGGAGATTTGGTGTTACGACGGCCAGCGTCTCCGGATCCGGCTGCTGCGGCCCGACGGCGCGTTCGCGGACTCGCCGCGCAGCTCGAACCTGCCGCTGTTGGAGCCGAATGAGGTCGAGAGGTCGCTGGCCATGGCCCGCGACATGCGCGAAACGACGTGGGCCAGGGCGTTTCAGCGATGGGTGCGGGAGCGGTTCTTGCCTGACTGATGTAGTGTGCCAGCTTCCCTACGGATAGGGGACGTGGTATCCTAAAGACATGGCTTCCGACCGCAGCAACCCCGACCGCACGTTGCCGCAAACGAACGAGGATTTGCTCCGCGCGCAGGAGCGGAGTTTGCAGCCATCCAGGCCGCCGATGGCCGTGCCGGGCTACCACGCCGAGCGCTTCCTGGGCGCGGGGGCCTACGGCCAAGTCTGGGTGGCCGTCGACGGCAACACGGGACGCAAGGTCGCGATCAAGTTCTACAACCACCGCGGCGGGCTCGACTGGTCGCTTTTGTCGCGCGAGGTCGAGCGACTGGCGCTGCTCTTCGCCGACCGGTACGTGGTGCAGTTGGTCGACGTCGGCTGGGACGCCGACCCGCCCTATTACGTGATGGAGTACCTCGAGCACGGCTCGTTGGCCGACCGGCTGGAGCACGGTCCCTTGCCGGCCGGCGAGGCGATCGACTTGTTCCGCGAGGTGGCCATCGGCCTGGTCCACGCGCACGGCAAGGGAATTCTGCACTGCGACTTGAAACCGGCCAACGTGCTGCTGGACCAGGACGGTAAGCCGCGGCTGGCGGATTTCGGCCAATCGCGGCTGAACCACGAACAAGTGCCGGCCCTGGGTACGCTGTTTTACATGGCGCCCGAGCAGGCCGATCTGGAGGCCATCCCCGACGCGCGCTGGGACGTCTACGCTTTGGGCGCGCTGTTGCACTGCATGCTGACCGGTAGTCCGCCCTACCGCGATGCGCGGGTTCTGGCCGAGATGCAGGAGGCGGGCGGTTTGGAGGAGCAATTGGCGCGTTACCGGGCATCGATCCGTTCCGCGCCGCGTCTGAAACTCCATCGGACAACGTCCGGCGTCGACCGCGAGTTGGCCGAAATCGTCAACCGATGCCTGGCCGTCGCCCCGCAGAAGCGATTCCCCAATCCACAGGCGGTGCTGGACGCGTTGCACGCCCGCGCCGTGCGGCGGGCACGCCGGCCGCTTTTGGTTCTGGGCGCGGTGGGTCCGGCGGTGCTGCTGTTGGTGATGACGGCCTTCGGTTGGGACGTCTTCGAGACGGCATTGGTCGATTCGAGCGAAGCGCTCACGCGGCGGGTGCTGGAGAGCGATCGCTTCGCCGCGCAATTCGTGGCCGAGACCGTGGCCACCGAGATCGACCGCCGTTGGAGCGTGTTGGAACAGCTTGCCGCGAGGCCGGATATTCGAGGTCTCGTGATCCGCGCCGCCGGCCAGCCGGCCGATCCGGCCCGCCGCGAACTGCGCGAAAAGCTGGCCGAGATCCATCACCTGCACCCGCTGAGCCACCTCGAGCGATGGTATCTGCTCGACGCGCACGGACACCAACTGGCCCGCAGCCCGCCGTTCGCGCCCACCACCGACCGGAATTTTTCGTTCCGCGACTACTTTCACGGGCAGGGACGAGACCTTCCCGAGGGGACGGTCGACGTGCCGCCGATCACGGCCCCCCACCTTTCGATCGTCTTCGTGAGCGTGGCGACGCGCGAGCGGACCGTGGCCCTTTCGGTGCCCGTCTGGAGCCACGACGAGGGGCACCCCGATCGCGCGGTGGTCGGCGTCCTCGGGCACGCCGTGGGCCTGGGGGACTTCGCGGAATTGCGGCCCGACGAGCGATCCGGCAACGACCAGATCGCCGTGCTCGTCGACGCGAAGCGCGACTTCAGCGGCAAGCGGGGCGCGATCCTCGAACATCCAGGCCTGTCCGCCTGGCTCAAAAATCACCCGGGCGCGCTGGCCGATTGCTATCTCGATCCCGCCGACATCGAGGACTTCAACGTGCTCCGCAGGCAGCGGCGCGGGCGCATCACGTCGGACGCCGAAATCCGCGAGACGAACGAGCGAGCATGGTTGAAGCAGTACCACGACCCGCTCGACGACGACGACCACGAACGCTTGCTGGCGGCGATCGAGCCGGTGGTGGTGCATTGGCGGCCGGCGCCAAGCCGTGACACGGGTTGGGGGATCATCGTGCAGGAGCAGTATGAAGCCGCCGTGCGTCCCGTTTCCCAGTTGCGCGAAGGCCTCCTCTGGCGCATCAAATTGGCGCTGGGCGTGGTGTTGTTCGTGGTCACCGGCTTGTGGGGCTTCGTGATCGTGGTGCTCAACGAATCGAACCGTTTTCGCTGGCTTTTCCGTTGGCGGCGCCGCGCCGCGAAGGGTCGTTCGGCGTTAGCGGGTTCCAGCGAGTTTTCGCCGCGGAGCCCCGCGGACCCCAGTGGCGCGCCACACGCCGTGACGGATCGCGCCGAAGACACGCGGCACGCGGCCGAGTAGGAGGAACACCCTTTGGCCGAGCTCATCGCACAAGGACCGCAACCGCACCAGCGTTGGCGGCGCGCCTTGCCGCTGGACGAACGAATCACCTTGGGACGCGACGGAACCTCGTGGTCCACTCCGTGGGACGCGCACATCTCACGCACGCACTTCGCGCTCCGCTGGACCGACGGCCGGTTGACGATCGAGCGCTTGCCGAACACGGCCAATCCGATCTTCTTCGGCGGCAAGGAGTCCGACACATTCTCGATCGGACCGGGCGAGCACTTCGTGGTCGGCGAGACGACGTTCACGCTGGCCAGCGAGACGATCAACCTCGAGCGCGATCTGCCTCGCCCGCTCGAGGAGCAGACCTACACCGCCGAGGAACTGCAGCGCGTGCGGTTCCGCAACGCCGACCAGCGCATCGACGTGCTCAGCCACTTGCCCGACGTGATCTCCGGCGCCGTCAACGACCCCGAACTGTTCATCCGGCTGGTCAACATGTTGCTGGCCGGCATTCCTCGTTCGTCCGCCGTGGCGCTGATCGAGGTCGATGAATCGGGCCGTCGGCCGGCGCCCGTCCGCATCTTGCACTGGGACCGGCGACTGGCATCCGGGGCGGCCTTTCAGCCCAGCCAGCGGCTGATTCTCGATGCCGTGCGGCGCAAGGAGAGCGTGCTGCACGTGTGGGGCGCCGCGCCCGATCCCCAGGCCGCCCGGTTCACCGTCAGCGCCAACGTCGATTGGGCGTTTTGCACGCCCGTGTTGGGCGAGGCCTGCCGCGGCTGGGGTATCTACGTGGCCGGCCAGTTCGCCGCGGTCACGCCCAGCGGCCCGGAGGCGCTCGACCCCGGCGATTCGCGAGAAGACCTCAAATTCACCGAACTGGTCGCGGCCACCTTGAGCGCGCTGCGGCAGGCTCAGTTCATGCAGCGCAGGCAAGCCGTCTTGCTGAACTTCTTCTCCCCGGCGGTGCTCGAGGCGATTTCGGCCGAGGATCCCGAACTGGTCCTGGCGCCGCGCGAAACGGAGGTCTCGGTGCTCTTCTGCGACTTGCGTGGCTTTTCGCGCGAGACCGAGCGGCACGCCGGCGATCTGCTGACGCTTTTGGGACGGGTGAGCAAGGCCCTGGGCGTCATGACGCACCAGATTCTCGAACACGGGGGCGTGTTCGGCGATTTCCAAGGCGACGCGGCCATGGGCTTTTGGGGCTGGCCCATGTCCCAGCCCGACGCCATCGAACGCGCCTGCCTGGCGGCGCTGGCCATACGGGTCGAGTTCGAGGCCGCGGCCAAGCAGAAGGACCATCCCCTGGCCGATTTCCGCATGGGCATCGGCCTGGCCACGGGGCGCGCCGTGGCGGGCCGCATCGGCACCGTCGATCAGTCCAAGGTCACCGTCTTTGGTCCCGTCGTCAACCGCGCCAGCCGGCTTGAGGGAATGACCAAGATTTTGCACACGCCCATTCTGCTCGATGAGGCCACCGCCCGCGCCGTGCGCCAGCAGGTGCCGCGGACTGTGGCCCGTTGCCGGCGGCTGGCGGTGGTCAAGCCCTACGGCCTCGACGCCGCCGTCGAGGTCAGCGACCTACTGCCGCCCCTGGCCTCGTATCCCGAACTGACCGACGAACATGTGCAGTTCTATGAAGCGGGGCTCGACGCCTTCTTGGCGGGCGACTGGTCCGAGGCGCTCGAACAGCTCCACCAGGTACCGGCCCGCGACCGCGTCAAGGATTTCCTGACCGTATTCATCGCCCAACACAACCGCACGCCGCCGACAGGCTGGAATGGCGTGATTCCCTTGTCGACGAAAGATTGAACGGGTTTGCTCCAGACGTGGGCGGTGCCCACCGTGCCGCACTCCAAAGCCACTCACTTGGAATCAGCCCTTCGTCCACGAGGGCGGCCCCTACGATGCGTCAAAAAGTCGAATGTCCCCTTTCTCCCCCCGGTGGGCACCCCTCGTGTTGATGCTGGCCAAAAGTTGAGGAAGCACAAAAGGGATCGTTCTACTTTTTTCCTGCCCCGCGAGTCGTACCGTCTCGCCGCCCCGATTCCTGCCGCTGTTACTTTGGACAGGATTGCAGGATTGACAGGATGAGATTCGGAAGCAGTCGTAGTCGCCTGGCCTGCATTGCCCAGAATTGGATGGATGTCTTCTTCCGCCTCTTTTGCGCAGGCCAGGGGTTCCCCACCTGCGATGCCGGGCGCGCGGACTGGCGACCGCCGCGCGCCAGAACGGCCGATTCGGTTCGCATTTTTCGGCGAAATCGCTGCATTGGCCGCCGATGGGCCCGACTGCGGGCCGATCGCGGTTGCGGACATTGGCGGGTCGTGATGGTTTTGTCGCCGCCGCTGGTGGCCATGCCGACCTGCGGCGCACCCGTGACGTGAAGCGGTAAAGAGTGCCATCGTCATCGATAACCACCGACAACTGACAACGAAGCCAGTTACATTCTACCTCTGTACATATGTTCGTGCGGGCAAGAGGCGGCCGGGGAAGCTCGGGGAAGCTGCGGGGAGATCGTCGTACAGGCCCTCGTCCCGCGGCGCGTAGCGCGCGCCGGACCCGGCGGGGCGGCAGATTGAAACGCATCGATGCCGCATTGCCGAAGCGGGCTGAGTTTCACGCACCCGGCGCCGTTAACCCTTTTCCGAAATGCTAAACCACCATGTATTGAGGGCGTTTTGCATCCCAAACCTCCTCCCGGAACGACGGAGGACAGGATTACAGGATGAACAGGATGAAGGAACGCATTGAGGATCGCCCCGACCCCCATCCTGTCATTCCTGCAATCCTGTCCAAAGAGAAATACGGAAGGCAAAGCGGAAAATGCTAGAACGTATCTCATTCGACAACTCCAGCAACTTGCACGCCAGGCACGCCCGACAAATCAAACCAGGTCACGCCGCTTTCCGTTTGGACGGCAAGTGAAGTCCGGCCCGGTTCGCGGGCGAGCGTGACCCCCCGCGGCGGTTGCGACAGGTATCCGACGGCAACCGTGGTCGGTTTATCCTCTCCACTGGCCGGGAGGCGGAGCACCTCCACGCGGAAAGGAATGCTTGAGTCGCCGGAGGCCGCCGCGATGATCCCTCCGCCGACGTCCGTGACGACTACGTCGAGTCCGAACTCGATTTGGCAAGCCTGGTCGGATCGCACGCGAATGCCGAAATCGTCGATTTTAAGCTGGACGGTGCGGAGCCGGGTATGATTTTCTAGCAGACTCAACTCTAGGATTTCGGCGCGGCCGAGCGATCGGTGGACGAGCGTGAGACGAGAAGTGAGGCGAAGACCTTCGATAAGGAAAGGCAGTTCGAGCGACCCGACGCGGTACTGGTAAGCGGCGTATACGAGATCATTGCCCGGCGCCCCGCTGGTGGGGGATCCGAGAAGCAACACCCACTCGGGTGATACTTCGAGAAGCGGCGTCGCATAGGAAACGTCGTGTTCGCCGCATTCCGCGTCCGCGTGCGGGCAGGCAAGGCCCTTCGCGCCGAGGTCGTACAGGTGCAGCGGGTGGCCCGTCCAATCGCTCTCCTGATTCACGCACCCATAGCGAAAGCCGATCAAGCGGTTGGCCAATGCCTCGATTCGGCAACGGCAATCCGGCGTGACATCCGTGATTGGCTGGTAGGCCAATCCGTCGCCGCTGCATCCGACGATCACGATGTCGGTCGCCGCTTGGCCCTCTCCAACGTGGCCCTCCGCGTCCGAAATACCTGGTGTGAGACGCCGCGCGAGAACGCCACACGCCCAATTGTCGCCGTCAATGCACAACGCGTCCTTCACCTCAACAGGTTCTATTCCCTCGAACAAAGGTTGTCGCCAGCCTTTTTGGCGAGGCCATCCCTCCAGCGATCCTGCCGGAGTTGTTCGGCGATCGGACGCAGTGATTCACGGTGCTCAAATCGGTTGGCAAAGCGAGCGATAAGCTCCAGCGCGTCGGTTCGCGCACTCTCGGTGTCGTTACGCAGATCGAGCCGCTCGCACTCGATCCGTTCAAGGAACGGCCCAGGTTGGGTGCCGACGATGGTCACGCCATCACCGGACAGTTGCTGAAGCCATCGCAGGATCTTGCCGCTTTCATCAACGCCAGCCACCTCGTCGATGCCATCGACGAGCAGGTCAATTCGAGCCGCCGCCGACTCGATCACCGCCGAAATTCGCTCGTCAGGTTTACCATGTGGCACTCCACGCAAAACACCGGCCTTGTGCCGCGACAGAACACAAAACCTGGCGGTGAGCTGCTCAGCAAGGGCCGATTTCAGATGATTCAGCGTCATCCGATCGGATCGGCCGCGACGGAAGCTGAACCAAATCGGCGGGAATGGCCGCTTCGCTTCATTCGAGTCGCCGAGCCCCCAGCCCCAATGGCTGAGAAGCGTGGTCTTCCCGAAACGCGGCGGTGCCACCACGGCGAGCAGACAACGTCCGGCGTGTTGGCCGGCTTCGTCGTTGAACTTGCGAAGTTTCGCGAGCGGCCGCGCGCGCCCAACAAATTGGACGGGGCAATATTCGTCATTACAGGCATCTGGCAGATCCCGGGAGGCGCCAATCCGGGAAGTTGAGTCTCGCAACGCGCGATCAACCTTACGGAAGCGGTATTCGGTGAGCCCGGACTCCGCGCAGGTGCGATTCACGAGCCGAATGACCTCGTCCAGCGGCAGATGCTCTGGAAGCAGCACTAACTTCACGCCGTCAACGGCCTTTGGGGCTTCCTCCTTGTCGTCGTGGCACGCGAACAGCAGAAACACGCCGGCCTCGCGAGCGGCCAGCGCCTTCACGCCAAGGTCTCGCACTCCGCGCAGGCGATCATTCTCCCATCGGCCCGTGAAGCCTACACCGAACGGCAGCGGCAGTCTCTGTTGCTCCGCCAAGGACTGCATGACGACGGACAAACCAGCCGAATCAAGCGTTTCCAGCGTCGCCTCGCAATCGGCAAGATCGCGCAGCCACGACGGCAAAGCGGGAAATCTCTTGACGGTAATCATGCCGTCAAGAGATGCGCAAAGCCGCTCCCATTCCGGCACCCGCCGGTCTGTCACGGCCCTCGACAACAAGGTCGGCTCAATCCAAACGCCGCGCTGGAGGTTCACATCGCCATGGTTGAAAATGATCGGAAAACCAACATGCCGCTCTTCATCAAGCAGACGGCTGTTGCGAACCGCGGCGCCCAACGGGCCGTCGTGGTCGCAATCCGCGAGCTTCCTGAGCGTCTCGACGAACTCGGCGTGCGCGGGGCTGAATTCGACGGCGCTGGGGCCTGCACGCGCGACGAGCACCTCTGGGGTCCAGCCGGACGCCGACTGCAGGGCGGCCGCCGCCAAGGCACAAGTATCTTCCCTCGAGCCAAACGCGCGCCAAAGCGGTCCCAAGGAGTCGAGCCATTCCAATCGCCGGGAGAACAGCACGCGGCGGGCAAGCGCGACCACCTGTTCGCGTGATGCAAGAAATTGGTCCATTTTCTTGCGGCGGATCGAGTTCGCCAACTCGCTGAGGAGCGCGGACGAGGTGAGTTCGATCCATGCCGGAAAATCGTCGTGACGAATAAAATCAGCGACGACGCCACGCCGCAATCGTTGAAGGTGTACGCTGAAGTGGTCAATTCTGTTACTCATGGCAGCAAGCATTGAGGTCCACATGACGGTGCCCGCCCGATGCTTCGACAAGCGCCAGGCCCGCGATCGCATGGACCTCGTCGCCGGATAATTCGACGCCGCCAGCGCCGATTCCCAATGGCACCGGTTGTGTGGAACCATTCTGAAACGTAATGACGGCGGCGCCATACCGCTCGAGATCGGGAGTTGGTGCGACCAGGAAAACGCGGAAATGGCGGCGGCCGTCAGTCCCGGGTTCGACCGCGAGCCTCACCTTCACGGCGTTCTCGCCCTCGACCGGATATACCGTACGCTCTAGTTCTTGGGCGACAGCGCCGGGAGTCCGGCGGGCGCTGGCCGCAATTCGCAACTCCGTGGCATGTGCGGCGATCTCCTCACTGCGCCGAAGGAGAAGCAAGACCGCGCGGGGGGACGACAACGTCGCGGGTTGCGACGTGCGCGCGACCCCTCCGAACACGGGAAAATTCCTTTCGCAGGGGACGCTCGACTGCGCCGCGACGCCTGACCGGAATAGGTAGGCGTCCTCGGAAAGGATCTCTCGCGAGGTCGCTTGGGCGACTGCCTCCAGCGTTCCGTCGAGCCACCAGGGCGGCGACTCATTAAACGGCGCGGCCAACATTCCCCGCCAGTTTTCCAAGAGCGGAAGTTCCGTGGCGACGGAAAGCAACAGAAGTCGCTCATCCTGCTGCAAAAGATCATCGAGCGCTTGGAAACCCTCAAGCACGCGGTCCATCGCGGCGCTGAGCTCCCCAACCGGAGTCCCCTTGCACAGACGCGACTGGTATTCATCGTCGATGACAACGAAGACCGCCCAGAATTCCATCAGTTGGTGCAGGAAGTCCGTGCATACCGACTGGTCCTCGATGGCCTCCGCGTCGTCGAACCTCGCCGGCAGCGATTTTGCGTCCTCGGCGGCCGTAGTCAACACGCTTGCAAGCACCTGGGCCGCCGTGACCACGATGTCGGGTGGCAGCGCCTGGCCGATTTGCGTCGCCAAATCGGCCGGCACGTCGATCCCATACAAACGGCAAGACCCAAGGTTCATGACGACGAGATATGCCGCCGAACCAAGCTCGGCCGCTTGCTGATCGAGCGGGTTCACTGGCATCGACCCACCGATGTCGGCGCCGGACGATCCGTCCAGTTGCCCGCGTAGTCGACAGAGCGAGTCACGCAGTTCGCCCACATAGCCCAGCGGGTCAGGATTCCACGATGAATTCATACCTCGGTGCCTGTTATACTCCACACGGCCAGAAATGAGACATATGGTTCTAAAGCCCAACGTAGCAGGCACACTCCGTGTGGCCTGCTAAAAACTCCGGCCGGCGGGCAGTCGGTTTGGAGGCCGGTTTTGTTCCGAAACCTGCCGGACGACAGACAGTTTGGATGGCTAAGTGGTCGTCGCAGCTTCCCTATCTCCTTCAATTCCCCTTTGGTCGCGAGTTCGCCGCCGCTTCGCGGTGGCGAACCCGCGACCAAAGGACACACTGAAGGGTTCGTGGGCGCGTGGCTAGCCGAAAAAACTGCTTCACCTGCCAGGCAAGCTGGCGAGGGGTCGCTGAAAAAGATGCGTAGAACAACGAGGGCGTAAGCCCCAGGGACGTCCGAAAAAAAATGTCGTCCAGCCCCGAAGGGGCGACAGAGAGCGTGACACCACCACGGATGTCGCCCCTCCGGGGCTAGACAACGGGAGGTTACGAGGGATTCCTGGGGCTTACGCCGCTTACGCCCCAGGCTACACTCTGTCGCCGCTGCGCGGCTGGGCCATCGTGCGGCTTCGCCTCTACTGTCCGCTCTCTGGCTCCGTTTCAGCGATTGGATCGACCCAGTGCCAACTTGGCAGCCGCCAGGGGCTGCCTGCAACCGGCGCGATGAAACCCCACGATTGGGCGGTGACGAAAGTGACATGATACGGTAATTCGGGTGCTTGACCGAGGATGGCGACCTCGCGGAGGTCTTGCGTCGCCGGATACACGAAATCATTCGTCGTTTTGTCGAAAGTCGCGTACTTCTGCTCCCGCACGACGCGCCCAATCGCGATCCTCCATCGCTCCTCTTTAGGTATAACGCCCACGGAGCCCGGAAAGTAACACGTTTTCAGGAGATTGCTTGGCGGATCGGCCCGAACCACGGCAAGAGCACCGCAAGGCAAAAGCAGCAGCCAGTTTCGAGTCGGTCTCCAATGTGAGCCACGCTGCTGCAGACGGGAATAAACGATCGCCCGCGGTCGGCGCAGACTTGCCGCGATCTCTTGGCCAAGAATTGATAACGCATTCTCCGTCGCTTCGCGCAATGGACCGAAATCGAGGGCCCCATAAGGACTCCCTTTAAGCAAGTCGAACGTGCTGGTTGGCAGAATATCCCGCCACGGTTCTGAAGAACGAGTGAAGTGTTTGCCAACGATTTTCCGCCAGTCGCGTTCCAAGAGTTCGATTTGCGTGCGCGGTCCGTTCGGCGCGTTCGTCGCGGCGGGATCAGGAAGCTGGTCCCATTGGTAGGGGAACAGCGAATCAGTGGCCATGCCGTAACTCGCGTACGTAGTCTAAGTTTCGCAGTAGTCCACGCTTTCGATACCAATGCTGCTTCGTGGCTTCGGGGGACTCGCCGAGTTCCGCGGCGCACGAGAAGATCGAATCCTGGATCGTCGCGGGCTCCTCGGGATCGTCGGGGAACGGCTGCGACATGCCTTCCTCCTCGCACCACCCGATCCACAGGTGTTCGGGAACTTTCCGCCACAAGCGGGAAATGACCAGGACGCGGAGCCGATCGCGCACCGGCCAAGCTTCAATCTCCCGCAGATCCCTATCGCCAAACGGGGCGTTACGGTCGAACCCAGCGTCCAAATCACTCGTAGCAGGGTCCGGTCGCCTTTCCATCATGCCGCCATCGTCGCCGGAATCGGTGGCCGACGCTTCGTGTTTGGCTCGCCGCCGCCGTGACTTGGTCACGTCAAGGAGAAGCCGGTCGAGAGCCTTCCAGAGCCAGCCGGGAAACGAACCGGTTTCCGCGTCGTATTTATGGATTCTCTCCGGAAGCCTGCCTCCTTCCTTCGTTTCGCGCGGGGCGACGATTGCCGTCAAGGCACTTTCCACGAAGTCAAGCTGTACCTGTCGGCCCACCCTGCGGCGTACACAAACGCGAGTGGCTGTTTGCTCGATCAGGGGTTGCAAGGCGGCGATAGCCGCGTCGAGCGATTCCTGCTCGGCCCCGCCTTGAATCGCGGCGACGTGTTGCCGCCAGGTTTGGTCATAACCTGTGCCCATGCGGCGGAACCCTTGTCAGAAACCCAAAAGTGCAACGGTTGACCCCAATTGTATCGCGGAAACCCGCGCACGAAAGCCGCCGAAAGCGCCACGTTCTCTTTTTTCCGCCGCGACGTCACGGAACGAAGTGGACCGGCGTAGTTCCTATTGTGGGCGCAATCCTGGCGCCCGACTGGCGACAGAGCAGAACCACGAGGAGCAAGTGCATGGCACGCGAGACGACGGTCTGGGGTAGTGACGTGAATTCGGGCGCGGGTTCGCTCGATATCGTGATCTTGGCTATACCGAAAGGGCGAGAGTTCACCCCGGAGGAGTTGGCGGCGGAGGTTCGCCGCCGCGGCCTGCCGGAGCGACGTGCCGTTCGGGAGCATCTAGTGAACCGCGAGAAGATGGGTGTCGTGGAAAAAACGCCGAACGGCTGGAAACGGATTGCCGGAGGTGACGCACCGCCCCTTGGAGTGATTCCCAAACCAATATCAGTTGCCCAACCGCTGCCTGACGAGGCGGCGGGCGTCTTGCGCCCTGATCCACCGTCGCCGCTCCTGGGAACCAAAGCTTGCTTCGACAGTGTCGGCGCGAACAGACCAGCCGCACACGCTGCCATCGTCAACCTCTCGTGCTTCCCGGCGGCCTACCTGGACAAGGCCGACCAGATTTTCCCGCGGCCCACAACCTTGTACTCGTGGGACAAGATCATATCGGGTGCCGCGGTAAAATCGGCTTCGGGGGCGACCCGGCGGATGTTCGCCGTCGGGCAGAACACATTCCGCGGCTTTCACCGGCGCGACAAGGCATGCCCCGGCGCCAAGGAGGCGTTCATCAAATACTTCGTGGACGAGCGTTCTTCACTCGTGGAAGCCCTGTCGGCCGTCCGCACTCGCGACGAGCTCCATGGGCTGAGCAACACGGTTTGTGACGGCATCCGCTCCCGACTGGGCAATGTCGTGCCGACGCAACTCCGCGCGTACAATAAGGTCCGCAAACCCGTCGACCTGTACTTCGAGCACCTCGTCTCGATGGCCGCCGAGTTGGACCATGTCCGAGCGGCCCTCGTTCCACTCCTGTTCTTGCCGCTCGACAGCCAGATTCTCGCTCATTCAGGGCTTTTCTCGGAACAGGAACTCGCTATGCACGGGTTATCGCGGACGTCGACCTACAAGGACGTCGTATCGGAGCGGACCTACTCGGCGTTGCAATCGCTGCTGGTCGAGAAAGCTGGGGCGGTCGCCGCCGAGCGGCGTCGCTCCTTCCACCCGATCTACTTCGATCTGGTCTGGAATGACCGTTACCGCAATTGGGGTGGGAACCTGTTCGAGACCAATCCTTGAGGTCGCCGACCCATGATATCGGGACGGCCATTCCCAGCCCCTCGGGCTCTCGGGGGTTAAAACCCGGCGCCGTGTCGGCTATAATGCGGTACTGGTCTTCGCGGTCACCTCGCGGCGGGGTGCCGCGCCCCCCTTCAAGCCCGCCGATTTACGAGGGACGAATGGCCACAATCTCGATTCAAGTCGATGCGGATGCGGCACGAGCCTTCCGCCAAGCCCCGGCCGAAGAACAGCGCAAACTGCAGATTCTGCTCAGTCTCCGCCTTCGGGAGCTGACTGCCGGCCCCTCAAGGCCCCTGAGGGACATCATGGATGAGATCGGAGCGCACGCCAAAGCGAAAGGGCTGACGCCGGAAATCCTGGGATCATTGCTGAATGACACATGAACTTCGGGCGGTCATCGATACCACGGGCGGGACGTCTACACCACAATGGCGGTTCTGGGACAGGCTCTTAGGAGCCAGATTCTCGCTCATCCAGGGCTTTTCTCCCAACAGGAACTCGCGGCGCACGGGTTGTCGCGAAGGGCGACCTACACAATCAGCTTGCCCTTGATCTCGGACACGCAATCCTCGGCCTTCACGCGCCATTGTTTGAGCGTGTCGCGGTCGCGGATCGTGACGGTGCCGTCGCCGAGCGTCTGGCCGTCGACGGTGATGCAAAACGGCGTGCCGACCTCGTCCTGCCGGGCATAACGGCGGCCGACAGCCCCCTTCTCGTCATAGAAAACCGTCACATGCGGTTTCAACGCGCGATAGATCTTCTGCGCGACCTCGGGCATTCCGTCCTTCTTGACGAGCGGGAACACGGCCACCTTGATCGGCGCCAGCCGCGGGTGAAGCTTGAGCAGCGTGCGCTCGCGGGGCTTGCCGTTTTCGTCGGGCACCATGTCCTCGTGATACGCCTCGCACAGAAACGCCAAGGTGGCCCGGTCGGCGCCGGCCGACGGCTCGATGACGTGGGGCACGAACCGCTCGCGCGTCTCGTCGTCGAAATAGGAAAGCTCCTTGCCGCTGCCGCGGTGCCGCGGTTTGCCTTCGGCGTCCTTTTCCACGACCAGTTCGTTCCCCTGCCGTACCAGCTTGCCCTCCATGTGGCTGCGGAGGTCGAAGTCGCCGCGGTGGGCGATCCCCTCCAGCTCGCCGAACTCGCCCGGCGGCAGGAAGGGAAAGGCGTACTCGATGTCGGCCGTGCCGCACGAATAGTGGCTCAACTCTTCCTGCTCGTGGTCGCGCAGCCGCAGCCGCTCGCCCGCCAGCCCCAGCTCCGTGTACCAGCGGTAGCGGCGGTCGCGCCAGTAACGATACCAATCGGGCGATTGCGGTGGGTGGCAGAAGAACTCGATCTCCATCTGTTCAAACTCGCGCGAGCGAAAAGTGAAGTTCCGCGGCGTGATCTCGTTGCGGAAGCTCTTGCCGACCTGGGCGATGCCAAACGGCACGCTGACGCGGCTACTGTCGCAGACGTTCTTGAAGTTGACGAAAATCCCCTGCGCCGTTTCGGGGCGCAGGAAGGCCGCGCCTTCCTCGCCGCTCAAGGCGCCGACGTAGGTCTTGAACATCAGGTTGAACTCGCGCGGCGGCGTGAGCGTGCCCGGCGATTTGGCATCGGGACCGAGCACCTGGCTGAAGTCGTCCACCTGGGTCAGGTTCAACAGATCGCCTTCCCAGGCCAACTGGGCGATGTCCTTGGCACGCAGGTTGAAGAACTTGAGGGCTTTCTGTTGGGTTTCGGCCAGCCCCTCCTCCCCGCCCGACTGGCTCGTCACAAAGATCCGCTGTCCCTTGGCCGAGACCCAGCGGCCTCGCACCTGGTCGTGGCGGTAGCGTTTTTTCGACTCGCGGCAATCGACCATGAAGTCGTGGAACAGGTCGTAATGCCCGGAGCACTTCCAGACCTGCGGGTGCATGATGATGGTCGAGTCGAGCCCGACCATCTGGTAGGCGCGCGGCGCTCCGGCAGGCGCAGCCAACTCGTCGTGGCCCGTGACCATGTCGCGCCACCAGGCTTCCTTGACGTTCCGCTTGAGCTCGACGCCCAAAGGTCCGTAGTCCCAGAAGCCGTTCAGACCGCCGTAAATTTCGCTCGATTGAAACAGAAAGCCCCGCCGTTTGCAGAGCGAGACGAGTTTTTCCATGTCCATGGTCGTGGTGAGGGCATTTGATGTAGAAACCAACGTCAAGTACCAGGGGGCAAGCCCCTGGCCTGTATTCGATACAGACTTGTGTAGAACAACGAGGGTGGCATCCCCAAGGAAGAGCGCCCACGCAACAGTTTTCCAGCCCCAACGATCCCACGGCGATACAGTGTAACGGTTGGGTGGCGGAACGGTCTATGGGTGGGCTGATATGCCAGAAGTCGGAAAGCCGACTCGCTCTTGATCGGGTCGTTTCGGCGCTCGATAATGGATTTTTCGACTCAGCCGGGGCGAGACCAATGAAAGGCGATTTTTTTGGAGAAACGAAGCCATGCGCAAACCGAAATCAAAACCGTTGACCTGCCAATTCGTTGGGCCAAGGACGCTGGCATTCACTTCGACTCGACGGCCGCTTCCGAGTTGTCCGTGCTTGGGGCGTAGCCGACGCCGCGCAACTGCTCACGGCAATACTTTGATCCGCACATTGCGGAACTCGACGTGCTCGCCGTGGCCCAAGAAACCGATATGCCCTTTGGTCCGCTTCAGCCCTGGGTGGGCGTCGAGAATGGTCTTGTCTTTCACGTCGTCGAGGTTGGCGTCGACAATGACCTTGTCGTTCACCGTGACCTTCACCTTGCGTCCGTCGCAGACGATCTCCTCGGTGTTCCACTCGCCGGCCTTCTTGGGAGCGCCGCGCCGGGACGCCACCACGCCGTAGATCGAGCCGTGGTACTGGAAGGGCTGGAGCTTGGCGTAATCGGGATGGTCGTCGTCGAGAACCTGGATTTCCATCCCCACGTAGGCGGCATCGCCTTCCAGGGGCGCGCGAATGCCGACGCCGTTGTTGCCGTGCGGTTCGAGGCGGTACTCGAAACGGAAGATGAAGTTGGCGTATTCCTTGTTCGTGAACAAATTCCCGCCGCCGTCCTTCGGGCAGACGATCGCACCGTCTTTCACCACGTAGCCTCGGCCACTACCGCGTAGGAGTTGCCAGCCGTCGAGGCTCTTGCCATCGAACAGCCTCGCGAAGCCCTCCTCCTTGTCGGCGGCCAACGCGCGAGCGGCCGACGGCCCGCAAACGATGGTCAAGGCGGCGAAGATCAGACACGATACGTTGCGGCGAAGCATGGAATGTTCCTCCCGATGTTTTGGGACTCCCTTCGCTCCCGAGCCCGCGCGGGAGCGTGGTGTGGAAAAGGCCATTGTATTCAACGACTACAGGTTGGACAACGGCGTCGGATCGAAAGCCAGGCATTGTTTGGTCATGGCAACACTTCCACAAGAACGTCGGGAAATCCAGCCAGGCGGAAGTCGTTGGTCAAAAATCGGTCATAACGAGACTCCACGGCCACGGCCAGGTGAAGGGAGTCCGCTAGACCGTAATGATAAGTTCCCCGGACCATCGCCGCTCTCTGATGCATGCTGGGGGTCAGGGGAACCGTGGCCAGGTGTGGCCCCAGGAGTCCTTCGCCAGGGATGTCTTGGGTCAACACCACGCAGTCATGCTCTTGGATCATGGGTTTATCTCCTTCACGTTCTGCACTTCATTACGCCTGGAATCACCGTCAATGCTCCCGCGCGTCCTCCAGGTACGTATATCCGTGCAGGCCGTCCTCGTAGAAGCGCAGCAGCCTGCCGGCCTGCTGAAAATCGAGCCGCGACTCGCGGACGGCCATCTCGACGTCGGTGCGTAGTTTGCGCACCAGCGCGTCGGGGTCGAATTCGACGTAGTCGAGCACCTCTCGAACGGTGTCTCCCTTGATGACCGTCTCCAAGACGACGCTGCCGTTGTCGTCGAGGCTGACATGGACCGCGTTGGTGTCGCCGAACAGGTTGTGCATGTCGCCCAGGATTTCCTGGTAGGCCCCCAACATGAAGGCGCCCAGGTAATACGGCTCGCCGTTGAAGGGGTGCAAGGGGAGCGTCCGCTTCACGTCGCGTCGGTCGATGAACAGGTCGATCTTTCCGTCGGAGTCGCAGGTGATGTCGCCCAGCACGGCGGGCTGCGTGGGCTGCTCGCCCAGCCGGTGGATCGGCATCACGGGGAAAAGCTGCCGGATGGCCCAACTGTCGGGCATCGACTGGAAAAGCGAGAAGTTGCAGAAGTAGGTGTCGCTCAAGAGCGCGTCCAGCCCCTGCAAGTCCTCGGGCACGTAATCCAACTGCCGCACGAGCCGCTGCATCTTGCGGCAGATGGACCAGAACAGGTTCTCGGCCAGGCTCCGCTGGTCCAAGGGAAGGTAGCCGCCGCTGAACAGGCTCATGGCCATGTCGAGCGCCTGCTGCGCGTCGTGGTAACTTTCCAGCAGGTTGCGAGCGGTGACGTTCTGAAAAGTCCCCAACAGATCGACGATCGGCTGCTCGGCCTCTGGCGGCAATTCGGAGGGCACTTCGGCGTCGCCCAGGCCGGATACGCCGAGCACGTTGAAGACCAGCGCGCTGTGATAGGCCACCACGGCCCGGCCGCTTTCGGAGACGATCGTGGGGTGCGTCACGCCAGCCTCGTCGCAGACGCTCTGGATGTGATAGACGACGTCGTTGGCGTACTCTTGCAACGAGTAGTTGGCGCTCGATTCGAAGTTGGTCTGCGAACCGTCGTAGTCGACGCCCAAACCGCCGCCGACGTCGAGGAACTCCAAGCCCGCCCCGCGACCGGCCAACTCGACGTAAACGCGCGCCGCTTCATTCAGCGCCTGCTTGATGTGACGGATGTTCGGGATCTGGCTCCCCAGGTGGAAGTGCAGCAACTTGAAGCAGTCTTGCATCCCCTGCTGCTTCAACTCCTCCAGCGCCCGCAAAATTTCGGTGACCGTCAGCCCGAACTTCGAACGGTAGCCGCCCGACGACTGCCAGCGACCGCTCGACTTGGTGGCCAGCTTGACGCGGATCCCGATGGTCGGCCGCACGCCGACCTTCTGGGCGTATTGAAGGACCAGGCCCAACTCGGTGTACTTCTCGACCACGGGGATGATCCGCCGGCCGATCTGATGGGCCAGCATGGCCATCTCGATGAACTCGGCGTCCTTGAAGCCGTTGCAGATGATCGGCGTGTCGTTCGAGGCCAGGGCCACCACGGCCAGCAACTCGGGCTTCGAGCCGGCCTCCAGGCCAAACTGGTAGGGGCGGCCGAAGTCGAGCACCTCCTCGACGACTTGCCGCTGCTGGTTCACTTTGATGGGGTAGACGCAGCAGTACTTGCCGTTGAAGTGGTGCTCCTTCATGGCCACCTGAAAGGCGTCGTGGATTTCGCCGAGACGGTGCTTGAGGATTTCGGCGAAGCGGATCAGGATCGGCAGGTCGATGCCGCGCAGTTGAAGATCGTCGACGAGTTGCTTCAAGTCGATCGTGCGTTTGGGATCCTTGGTGGGGTGGACGCAGACGTTGCCGGCCGCGTTGATCGAGAAGTAGCCGGCGCCCCATCGGCCCACGTCGTACAATTCGGCGGCGTCGGTGACGGCCCACGGTTTGACCTGTTGATCCAGCATCGTCGGTTTGGCTCCGGCCTCGTAAGCGCAGATGATTCATGGTCCCGGCGAAACCAGCGCAGTCCGCCGTCACACTAACCCGCGGCGCAAGCAAGGCAACGAGAATGCCGCACATTGCTTGCGCCGCGGGTTAGTGTAGGAGCATGAATCATCCTGGCAAGGGGAATATGCAGTATAACCAACTCCAAGCCATATCAATATCAAAACAAGGTCGCCTGCGCGCCGGCCTCGCCCGGCTCGATGCCGAGGTGCTCGTAGCCGGCGGGCGTGACCTTGCGGCCACGCGGCGTGCGCACGACCAGTCCGGTGCGCAGCAGGTACGGCTCGACCTCGTCCTCGAGCGTGTCGGGGGCGGCGTTCATCGTGTGGGCCACGGCCTCGACGCCGGCCGGGCCGCCCTGGAACACGCGAATGATCGTCTCCAGGTACTTGCGGTCCTGCGTGTCGAGCCCGTGCGGGTCGATTCCCTGCATTTTCAAGGCGGCCTGGGCGATGGACAGGGTGATCCGGCCGTCGGCCTTGCTGGTGGCGTAGTCGCGCACCCAGCGCAGCCGGTTGTTGGCCAGCCGGGGCGTGCCGCGGCTGCGCGTGGCGATCTCGATGGTCGCCTCGGCCTCGATCGGCGAACCGAGCTTGGCCGCGTTGCGGCGGACGATCTCGGACAGTTCCTCGACCGTGTAGAAATCGAGATGCTCGCGCATCACGAACCGATCGCGCAAGGGGGCCGAGAGCAGGCCGGTGCGGGTCGTGGCCCCGATCAGCGTGAAGGGACGCAGGCTCATGTTGATCGTGCGAGCGTTGACCCCCTCGCCCAAGGCGATATCGATGCGAAAATCCTCCATCGCCGGATACAGGAATTCCTCGACGGCCTTGGGCAAGCGGTGGATCTCGTCGATGAACAGCACCGAGTGCGGCTCGGCGTTGGTCAGGTAAGGGAGCAGATCCTTGGGGGCGTCGAGGGCGGCGCCGCTGGCGATCTGCAGCGTGACGCCCATTTCACGGGGAATGACCGTGGCGAAGGTCGTCTTGCCCAGGCCGGGCGGCCCGTCGAACAGGATATGCCCCAGCGCGTCGCCCCGTTTCCGCGCGGCGTCGAGCGCGATTTCGAGCCGTGCGAAGACCTCGCGCTGGCCGACCATGTCGCCCATGCGTTGCGGCCGCAGGTTGCCGTCTTCCTCGGCGTTCTCCTTCTGTCGGAACTCGCGGTCGAGCGGTTCTTTGTCGTCGTTGGGTTGTAGAATCGGTTCGCGGGCCAAACTTGCTCCCTGGTAGGATAGGCGATAGGCGATATTCACGGTGGCTGGGGCAGAGCCTAAGCGATGCCCCGGTCGCTATCTAGCCGGGGCATCGCTTAGGCTCTGCCACCAGCCACCGCTCCTGAATACGAGCGTCGTAGTTGGGCGGCAGACGGTCGGCCAGAACCCCACAACAAGCACCGATGAACCCGTCGTGGAAGTCGGACCCATAGCCGGCCGCTTCCCAATAGGGATCCATTCCGGGAAACGGGCTGAGCATGGCGGCGCCTCGACGCATCAAGACCACGAGTTGTGGTGGTCATTCGCTACCCTAATCATACTTCAAATCATCCTCGCCACCAACGCCTGCGCCACATCCCGTCGAACATCCTTGCAAAGGCATGGAAAAACTGTAAAATATGGGAATCACCAGTACTGAAGAGCAGGTTCCATGTTGAGGTGGGTGCGTAGCGTGGCGTGTTTGGCGGGCTTGCTTGCCGTCTCGATCGCGGTCGAAAGACTGTCGGAATCGACCCACGCCGAGGACAAGCCATCGCCGTCGAAGACGGCCAAGAAGCCTCCCCCGTCGAAGACGGCCAAGAAGTCTCCCCCGTCGAAGACGGCCAAGAAGTCGCCGCCGAGGGTGGCCCCAGTGCCGCCGGACGACCGCGCGTCCCTGTCGGCGCCGTCGTCCGGCGCCGCCGATGAGACGGAATACCCCGATGATGACGACGACACGCCCGTGCGCAAGACCGACAAGGAGTGGAAAAAACTGCTCACTCCAAAGCAGTACCGCGTGACGCGGGCGAAGGAGACCGAGGCGCCGTTCGCGGGCAAGTACGCCCGCTCGAAGAAGCACGGCACCTACCGATGTGCTTGTTGCGGAGCGAAGCTGTTCGCCAGCGACGCCAAGTTCGAGTCGGGCACCGGCTGGCCCAGTTTCTGGACGCCGATCCGCGAACGGAACATCAAGACCGAGCCCGATTACAGCGATGGTCAGGTCAGGGTCGAAGTGCAATGCGCCCGTTGCGACGCCCACCTGGGACACGTCTTCGACGACGGGCCGGCCCCCACGGGGCTACGCTTCTGCATCAACTCGGCGTCGCTGAAACTCGAAGAGAAGAAGCGTTCGTTTCGATGATACCGCGGCCCATGACCGGGCGAGAGGGGCTTTACTTATACTGCACGCGGCCGAGAATGAGACGTTCACGGTGGCTGGGGCAGAGCCTAAGCGATGCCCCGGTCGCTATGTAGCCGGGGCATCGCTTACGCTCTGCCACCAGCCACCACCTTCTCGTGACAAAACGTCTCATTCTGGGCCGCGCACAGTATAGTATACTGATAAGGATCTGGCAGCAGAACCGCCATTGTGGTGTAGGCGTCCCGTCTGCCGGGCGGTTCTGGTTCATCGCATCGCTTCGACGGGCGCCGTGGTAGCGGTTCGCCAGGTCGCATACAGGCTGCCGCTGGTGACCACGACCCACGAGAGCATGGCGCTCAGCAGAACCGGCACGGGCACGAGCCGAAACGGTACATCGACTCCCGGCCGCGCGTCGAGGCCGGGCAGGAACAGGCTCGCGATCCCATAGCCGTTGAACGCGCGCAGCCAACCCCAGACCAACAACACGCTCAGCGACGCGCCGGCGAGAGTCAGGAGCAGGCTCTCGACGGTGCCGCGAAGGAGGATCTCGTCGGTTTGCCAGCCGATGGCCTTCAAGATGCCGACCTCCCGCCGCCGCTCCGACGAACCGAACCCGCTGGTGACGAACACCGCCAGCACGGCGACGGAGCAGGCCAGCACGCAGTGCAAGTGGAACACGCCGTCGCGGTGCATCGCGGCACTCGCCCAAAGCGATTCAAAATCGTCCCGGCTGTTCACTCGCGCACCCAGCCGCCGGCCGCCGTCGTCGGTCCATTCGACCTGCCGCCGGATCGAACCGGCCACATGCTCGCGCTCGCCGACGCGACAGTAGACCAGCACCTCCGTGGCCAGCCCTTGCTGGTCGAAGAGCGTGGCTGCCGTATCGAACGAGGCGCAAATCAAGTTGGCTTGCCAGAGGGGCGCGTCCGGCGTGAAAATGCCGACGACTTCCGAGACGCGTTCCCCGCGGCGATTGCGATAGAAGGGGGGCAAGCGGGAGCCAACCTTGAGCTTGAGGCGGGCCGCCAGCGCGCTGCCGACGACCAATTCGTTGGCGCCGCCGTCGCGAAACAGCCGGCCCTCGATACAGTCGGAGACGTCCCACATTTTTCCGGGCGCGACGCCCACGACGACGGCACTGTGCCGTTCCCGGCCCAAGACGATCGGTCCGACGATCCGAGGCACGACCTCGGCGACGCCGGCGATCGCGGCGATCTTTTCGACCGCGTCGAGCGGTAGCGGAACGCCGCGGCCGAATTGGCGCCCGGTCACATATAAGTCGGCCCCGAAGCGCAACGATTCTTCGGCTTGGCGCGACAGGCCGCCGGAGATGCCCAACCCGGTCAGGTAGGGGGCCAATACGGCGACGACGCACGCCGTGGTGGCGACGCTGCGCCAGGGGTGCAGCAACAGCGCCGTCAGGCCGGTGCGGCCGATTTCGAGCCAAACCATGCGTGGTCATTCCTCGCCTGGTGGAGGGTTGTCATTGGTCGACGGCGTCGGGAGCCCGCTCGCCCAGGTCCGGGTAGGACGGGTAGGATTCTGGAGCGGGAAAAATCGACATCGCATGCCACGGGCAGCCATCGGGTTCGTTCGACGCATCTTCGAGCGCCGGCGGTTGATCGCCGGCTAACCTGGCGTCGAACAGCCACGGACAACGCGACAGATCCGCATGGCTGCCCATGCCCAGTCCGCCGAGGAGCGATTGGAACTGCCGACTGCTTCGTTGTCGCGCCTCATCGCCGATCGAGTCGAGGGCCAGCACCAGCGCGGCTGCCAGCGATGCCACGACAACCATCGCGAGAAAAGCGCTTTCCATTGGCAAACCACGATTCGACGGCGTACGCACGTTCATGCCTCGTCCAGGCATTGATCGTAAGCTTGCCGAATGCTAGCTGCATTCGTTGCTAGCAAGCCCGGAAACGCCGTGCTTTCCTGGCTTTCCAAGTCGCCGGGGGTGACAGCATTCGGCAAGCTTACGATCAAGGCCCCTCGTCCACGATTATAGATCGCTCCCAGGCGCCGCATTCCGGCAAGATTCACCAGTATATACTTCGAGCGGCCATGAGTGGGACATCCTCAGTTCTGTACACTAACCCGCGGCGCAAGCAAGGCATGTCGTTACGCGCCTCGCTTGCGCTGCGGGTTCGTGTCGAAGCAGCCATATCGTCAACAATCTGAACGGCTACCACGTCGTCACCGCCGACCACGGCTTCCTCTTCACCGAAACCGCGAGACCACGGGGAATCTCGCGAGGATGGAGAACGATCCGGCTTGCGGCGAATGGCCAAAGCGAGGATCATCAGGGGGGCGGGTGATATTGAGTTGGAGCGGTCGCACATGCCGAATAAGCTGGAAGATCTTGAAAGAGAACTGGGGTCACTGACGCATGCTGAGAAAGCGCGGCTGCTGCAATGGATCGCGCGCGATTGGGGCGATTCGTTTCCGGGAATCGAGTGCAGCCCCGGAGTTTGCGGCGGTGAACCGTGCGTGGTTCGCACGAGGATTCCGGTCTGGGTGCTGGAGCAGATGCGTCGCCGCGGTTTGAACGAGTCGGACATCCTGCGTAGCTACCCGACTTTGCGAGCCGACGATTTGACCAACGCGTGGTTCTATGTCCTGGCGCACCGAGCCGAGATCGAGAAGCAGATCCGCGAAAACGAGGAGGCCTAGGGCGTGGCGCGACTGTACGCCAATGAAAACTTTCCGCTGCCCGTCGTCGAGGAGTTGCGTCGGCTCGGGCACGACGTGATCACAATCCAGGAGACGGGCAAGGCCGACCAACGCGTCCCAGACGATCAGGTTTTGCAGTTCGCTGTCGCCGACGCCCGGGCCGTGGTCACACTGAATCGCAAACACTTCCGGCGATTGCACCAACAATATCCGGCGCACCGCGGCATCATCGTCTGCACCGTCGACGAAGACTTCGTCGGCCAGGCGCAACGTATTCATACCGAAATCTCGACAGCCGGCAATCTCAGCGGAAAACTTGTCCGCGTGAACCGTCCCGCAATCTGACGGCCTCTAAGACCACTGCACTTTTCGAGATCTCGTAAGCGCTTTGCGACCGGCGCGACCGGCGGGCGGCGGGCGTGACGGCCGGGTTCGCGGTGGCGCGCGCCGACCCCGACGCGTGCTCTTACTGCGGCGGTCGCA
>Ga0307372_10000580_pt1 | contig 65010 bp, 51 predicted proteins | sample OX1MG_FD_202533 | JGI IMG/M metagenome (GOLD analysis project Ga0307372, IMG submission 202533) | Soil microbial communities from Risofladan, Vaasa, Finland - OX-1 | ecosystem: Environmental > Terrestrial > Soil > Coastal area > Acid sulfate soil | place: Finland: Risofladan, Vaasa | collected... | reverse complement strand
CGGAAGCCCAACTCCATTTCGAGGCCGAACCCGCCGTCCATCCCGACCGCAAGATGGGCACCCTTCGCAAACCTGGCAGTCTCGCCTAAAATGAGAATCCCAGTCTCAAATAATGTGGGACGTAGCACGTAAACTAACCGCAGCACGCGTCTCTTGCGAACCAGCCAAAATGCCGAGATTCCCAGGTCTTCCAACTCGATGGGTTGATTTATTGGCTGAGTTGGTGCGCGACCAGACAACACGAAAAGTCGAGCCGCAACCCCTGATGGCAATGGGAGTTGGAATGCATGAATTTCAGGCCACGCGTGGGAAAACGCCGTGAATCGCGCGGTTCCATAAAAGGTGCTAGTGTATACTAGCGAGGTCGATCCTGGAGGTCTGGGTTGTGTGCGAGTTCTCGGAAAGTGCAGTTCCATACTTACGGGCGGCTAATTAAGGCTTATCTGGGCGCGGAGCATCGCCGCGCACGCGCTCGATGATCGGCTTCAGCCGCGGCACCTTGCGTTCGACCAGGCCGAGTAGCCGCGCGAAGACCGGGATGTCGGGGGCCAGCGTTATCATGCCCCAGATGATCAACGGCCAGCCAGGCAGGACGGGCAGGATCACGAGCAGCACGCCAATGGCCAGCGACGACCAACCGATCGCATGCCGGACGATCCACGCCATCGGATGACGAGGGCGGTCGGAAGTCGTCTCGACGTGCTCGGCCGTCTCGTCGGCCGGCGGGTCGTTACGTTCCCGTGATACAGGCATGCCAGCACCCAATTCGCCCAGCCCCCACTTTCTCGTGACAAAATGCCTCATTGTCGGCCGCGTGAAGTATAACCACTGACGCCGCCCCGCTCCTAGCCAACCTGCCACCTCCTCGCCATAATATCGGGTTTCCCCACACCGGAACCGGGAACCTCCGCCATGGACGACAAGCTTCGCTATCATGGGATCACCTTCGACGACGTCCTGCTCGAACCTCGCTACAGCGAGGTCGTGCCCGCCGAGTGCGACGTATCGACCCAGTTGACCCGGCGAATCAGGCTCAACATCCCCTTGCTCAGTTCGCCGATGGACACGGTGACCGAAAGCAACATGGCCATCGCCCTGGCCCAGGAAGGCGGTCTGGGGGTGATGCATAAGAACATGTCGATCGAAGCCCAAACCGACGAGGTCGACAAAGTCAAACGCAGCGCCAACGGCATCATCTTCGACCCCGTAACGCTCCCGCCCGACGCGACCCTCAGCCGGGCACGCGAAATCATGGCCCAGCACAACGTCTCCGGGTTGCCCATCACGTTAGCCGGCGGAAAACTCGCCGGCATTCTCACCCGCCGCGACCTGCGGTTCTTGGAAAAAACCGACCTCCCGATCGCGGAGGTCATGACACGCGAGCATCTGGTGACGGCTACGGGGAATGTGTCGCTTGAGGAAGCTGAGAAGATCTTGATGGTAAATAAGGTCGAGAAACTTTTGCTGGTTGACGAAAATAACAAACTGACCGGCCTGATCACGATCAAGGACATTGATAAGATGCGGCGGTTTCCCAATGCCTGTAAAGACAGGCAAGGGAGGTTGCGAGTGGGTGCGGCGGTCGGTATCCATGAGTACGAGCGGGTTGAAAGCCTGCTCGCCAAAGGGGTCGATGTGCTGGTGGTCGATAGCGCCCACGGTCATTCGGCCAACGTGATGGAAACGGTCAAACAAATCAAGAAACGCTGGGATATTGAGGTGGTAGCAGGCAACGTGGCAACCCAGGAAGGATGCGCCGACCTGATCAAGTCGGGAGCCGACGCCGTGAAAGTGGGCATCGGCCCGGGCTCGATCTGCACCACGCGGGTCATTTCGGGGGTCGGAGTACCGCAGGTTACGGCCATTCACCAGGCCGCCAAGGCGGCCGCCGCCAGTTCCACGCCGATCATCGCCGACGGGGGCATTCGATATTCGGGAGATGTGACCAAGGCCATCGCCGCGGGGGCCTCATGCGTGATGATCGGCGGCCTGTTCGCCGGCATGCTCGAAAGCCCCGGCGAACAGATTCTCTACCAGGGGCGGACCTACAAACTTTATCGGGGCATGGGCTCCATGGGAGCGATGGTCAAAGGGTCGAGCGAACGCTACCGCCAGCGCGGCGGCGAACGCGGAACCGACAAGTTAGTGCCCGAAGGAGTCGAAGGACGAGTGCCCTTTCGAGGGCCCTTGAGTACGTTCGTGTACCAGCTCGTGGGCGGATTGCGAGCTGGCATGGGATATTGCGGCACGCGCAATATCGATGAGTTGCGCAATGAAGCGCGCTTCATCCAAGTATCACCGGCCAGCGTGCGGGAGAGCCACCCTCATGACATTGCCATTACGCAGGAAGCACCGAACTACAGTGCGGAGCACTCGCTGGGCGACGCCCCGTAAGGGGCCGAAGGCCGGCGGGACGCGCGGCGCCGCCGCGCGTCTTGCGCTGGTCGTTCTTAGCGGAGCGGCCCTGCTCGCGCCGTCCGCGGCGCGGGCCGACGCCCACATGCCGCAATGGTCCAAAGCCCGCAAAGACCGCCAGGCGGTTCTCGCCGTCCAGGGCGATGAGGACTCGCCGTCGAACCAGCTCAAGTGGCGGAAGCCCCATGCAGCCGCGGGTTCGCCGTCGAGCATGGCGCGGCGCGCCGTCGGCGGCGACGAACCGGATGAACCGTCGATAGTCGTGCTCACCAAGGCCACCGAGCCCGTCAAGCAGGAGCGCGTCGAAAACCCATTCCTCGACGACGAGCCAACCGATGAACCAGCACCGAAGCTGCGGCTGTTGGCCGTCGACGACGACGAGGGCGAGTTGGTGCCGATCGCGGTCGACGACGAGCCGGAAACCGACGATCCGTCCGAAGATCTGCCCGCGCTGCCGAAGCGCCGCCCGCTACAGCCGACGGACATTGACGCCGGCGAGAGCCGCGGCGCATCCATCGGCGATGATTACGCGATGGGACCGACGGAGCCGGAACCTCGCTGTCCCACCGTGAAAGACTTGAGGCCGATCGGGGAGATCACCAACGATATCGCGCCGGAGCCGGGCAGGTTTCCGCAGGAATGCCCCTTGGCGGGCGACCCCTACAAACAACGGAACTTCGCGGCGACCAACTACACCTGGAAAGCTTCGGCCTTGTGCCACAAGCCGCTTTACTTCGAACAGCCGCAGATGGAACGCTACGGCCATACCTTCGGACCGGTCGTGCAACCGATATTCAGCGGCGTCCACTTCTTCGTGAGTGTGCTCGCATTGCCCTACAAGATGGGCGTCGAGCCGCCTTTGGAATGCATCTATGCCCTGGGTTATTATCGTCCTGGCAGTTGTGCTCCGCGGACGGTGGGACCGATCCCGATCAGTGCTCGTGGCGCCTTGTCGCAACTGGGTGTGAGCACGGGCCTGACGTATCTGTTCCCGTAGGGTAGGCACCGCCCACAACGGCCCGTCAGACGCGAGGCGAAATTCGATCGCTCATGGCCGCGTGCGGAGCGTGCCGCGCGTGGCCAGCCTCGCGCAGCCGGCTCGATTGCCGCAACGCCTCGCGAGTCGCCTGAAGCACGCCGTCGGTGATCTGTTCCAATTGACGTGAGTTGTCGAGCGCCTGTTGCAATTGACGCCCCAGTTCGCGTCGCACGCGCGCCGCCTCGGTCGCATGGCGCCGGCGTAGGCCAACCAGGTATCCCAGCACCGCCACGGCGGCCAGCGCCACGGTCGTGGAGATGCCCTCGATCAAGATCGCGCCGCACACGACAAGTTCGGTCATCAGGCACCCTGGAATCAAGGGTTGGAGAAACAAACTCCCCTTACGAAGATATATAGCTTGAAAAACGACGACCCGCTTCAAGGCGGGGATTGCCGGTTGGGCGGTTTGCGCCGGCGGCTTCCGAGGGTATCCTGGAGAGTGCGGCCCGCCCGACGCCCCAGATCCAGGAGTCCACGACTTGAAACTGCATACCCAACCCCGTTTGACCCGCATCGCGGCTGCACGGTACATCTGGATCTCGATTTGTCTGGCGTGGCCGTTTCTGACGGCAATGCCGGCATGGACGTTTGAACCGCCTCCCAAGACCGACCCGGCCGCGACGCCGGTCGAGCTTCCGGCCGGCTTCCACCCCAAACTGCTTTACAGCGTGCCCAAAGGCGAACAGGGTTCATGGGTCAGTATGACGTTCGACCCCAAGGGACGCATCATCGCCAGCGACCAGAGCGGGCCGTTGTATCGTCTCACCTTGCGCGACGACGAGGAACCGCTTGTCGAACGCCTCGACACTCCACTGGGTGAAGCCCACGGGCTGCTCTGCGCCTTCGACAGCCTCTATGTCGTGGTCAATGGCGGTCGGGCTCAGGGGAGCGGGCTTTATCGCCTCCGCGATACGAACGGCGACGACCAATACGACGATGTGCAATTGCTCAAGAAGTTCGACGGTGGCGGTGAGCACGGGCCGCACGGCGTCGTGCTCGGCCCGGACGGCAAACTCTACGTGATGGCCGGCAACTTCACCAAACCGCCCGAGGGCTTCTCGGCCGATTCACCGCACCGCGACTGGGCCGAGGATCTTTTGCTGCCCCGGCAGCCCGACGGCAATGGTTTTGCCACGGGCGTCATGGCGCCGGGAGGTTGGGTCGCCCGCACCGATCCAGAGGGCAAGCAGTGGGAGATCTTCTGCGGCGGTTTCCGCAATGCCTACGATCTGGCTTTCAACCCGGACGGCGAGTTGTTCACCTATGACGCCGACATGGAATGGGACATTGCCACCCCCTGGTATCGTCCGACACGCGTCAACCACTGCACCAGCGCCGCCGAGTTTGGCTGGCGCTACGGCACCGGCAAATGGCCTGCCTATTACGCCGACAGCCTGGGTGGATTCGACATCGGCCTGGGGTCGCCCACCGGCGTCGTCTTCGGCGGCGGGACGAAGTTCCCAGCCAAGTACCAACGAGCGTTTTACGCGCTGGATTGGTCCTACGGCAAGATCTACGCCATGCACTTGACGCCGCAAGGGGCGGGCTACGCGGCCACGTTTGAACCGTTCGTGGTCGGCAAACCCCTGCCCGTCACCGACGTAGCCGTGGGGCCCGACGGGGCGCTCTATTTCACCGTCGGCGGACGCGGCGCCCAATCGGCACTTTACCGCGTCAGTTATGTGGGCGATGAATCGACGGCAGCGGCGCCTCCGCTGGCCGACGCCGCCGCCGAGTCGGCCCGCGCGCTGCGCCGCCGCCTGGAGACCTACCATGGGCGCCGCGATCCGGCCGCGATCGACGCCGCTTGGCCGCACCTCGACAGCGACGACCGCGTGCTACGTTACGCGGCGCGCGTGGCGATCGAACACCAAGACCTGCCGCTGTGGCGGGACAAGGCACTCGCCGAGACTCGCACCACGGCAACCATCGCGGCGATGGTCGCTTTAGCGCGAACCGCGACGCCGGACGTTCAAGCCGCGATCCTCGAACGACTCGGCCGCTTGCCGTGGGCCGGCTTGACCGAGGAGCGGCAGCTCGACGCATTGCGCGCCTACGGCCTGGCCTTCATTCGGCTGGGAAAGCCCGACCAGCGAACCGCCGCGAAGCTCGCCGCCCGGCTCGATGAGTTCTACCCCAGCCGCATCGACGCGGTGAACCGCGAACTGTGTCAGTTGCTGGTCTATCTCGAATGGCCGGGGGCCGTTGCGAAATCGATGAAGCTGCTCTATGCCGCCCCGACGCAAGCCGAGCAGATGCACTACGTGTTCGTCTTGCGCAATGCCCGCAAGGGCTGGGATCTCGCCCTGCGCAGGGCCTATTTCAGTTGGCTCAACCTGGCCGGCGACAAGTACCAAGGCGGCGCGAGCTTCAAGGGGTTCTTGGAAAACATCCGCAAAGACGCGCTCGGAACGCTCGATGATGAGGAACTCGCCGCGCTGAAGCCCGTGCTCGACCGCGAGCAGAATGTCAAGGTGGTTGAAAACGAGCAGCCCAGGAAGTTCGTTCAGGCCTGGCAGATGGGCGACCTTGCGCCTTCGCTCGACCAAACCCGCCGCGGCCGGTCGTTCGACTCCGGCCGCGCCGCGTTCCACGCCGCCCAGTGCGCCCGCTGTCACCGTTTCCAGTCGGAGGGGGGTTCGGTCGGGCACGACCTGACCGGCGTCGGCAACCGCTTCAGCGCCGGCGAGGTCTTGGAATCGGTGCTCTTGCCCTCGAAGGTGATCTCCGACCAGTACGCCAGCAAGACCTTGGTGCTGGCCGACGGCACGAGCGTAACCGGCGCCGTCGGGCCGGCGGTGGAGGGGATCGTCAACGTGTTGCTATCCAACGGCGAGCAGGCCAGGATCGCCCAGAAAGAAATTGAAGAAATCGTCCCCAGCAAGCTTTCGATCATGCCCGATGGGCTGGTGAACATCTTGACGCGGGAGGAGATCCTCGACTTGATCGCCTACCTGCGTTCGGCCGGCAACCGCGACGACCGGGCGTTCGCGAAAGAACACTAACCCGCGGCGCAAGCTCACCGGGTCCGTTCCGGCCCACGAATGAGGAGGATCATTTTAACGAAAAAAGCACGCACGTTGCGCGGCAACGGGCGTGCAAAAGAAAACGGGAGCGAAGCGAAAAAAAAACGATCTCCGATAACCCCATGACGTGGGGTGGTTAGAAAATGACCCCTAGTAGCAAGGAGCGTAAAGCGGGGCATCGGTAAAGAATGAGGCGCACCATGCGTGATTGCATGAAGGTCATTTACACCGCGGCCAACGCGCAGCAGGCCCACTTGCTCAAGAACCTTCTTGACGAGGCGGGCATCCCGTCGGCGGTGGTCAACGACGCCTTGCAGGGCGTGGCGGGCGAGGTGCCTTTCGGCTGGGCCACGTCGGCACGGGTGCTGGTGGTCGATGATCGGGCCGCTCAGTCGCGGCGCATCGCCGAGGAATTCGATGCGACCCTCGTTGCCGCCGCCCGTCTTGCCGTCGGTGAACCGCCCCAGCGGCTCGTGGATGTTGACGATGGACCGTCGCAGCGAGAAGGTTGCCCCGATTGCGGCCGGCCACGGCTGGCGATCTGCCCGGTTTGTGAAACGGCCGGCAACGATTTTCCGGCGGCCGACCTTCGTGCCTACGATCAAGAAGACGAGGGGGCGCCGCTTTTGATCTGCCCGACATGCGACGAGCCATTCGGGCCGGGCTATTTGCGGCGCTGCGAATGGTGCGGGCACGATTTCGGCCGGGGGATCGAGCCGTCGCGGCCAGTCCGCCGGCCGCCCAGCGAGCCGATGAACGCCAGGGTGATCGCCATATTTCTCTTGATCGTCGGTTCCCTTGCCGTGCTGTTCGGCTATTTCGCGGTACTTCTGTAGTCCAGACAACCAACCCCCAAAGCGGGTAAGAGAGAGGCCGTGGTAAGCCGGCCACTCCCTCCCCGTTGTCGCAGTGGGGTCGATTCCCCACATTTACCGGCGTGAGGGTCTCCCCTAACGCCTAACAAACAGGGGGCTAACGCCCCCCGCTCGCCTCCTAACGCCTAACGCCTAACAAACCCCTAACCTCCAACCCCACACCCTCCCATGCCCATCACGCCGGAGGCCAGGTGGTAGTTGCTCGTCGAGCCGGACGGTAGGGGCTGGCTCAAGTCGGCATCGCTGACGTAATCGACGTCGACCGATTGGTGGGCGGAGGAACAAGGGCGATGGTCCGCATTTGGGAGGAAAAAGCGGGCGCGGCAGGATCCCCTCAAGCTTCCAGCTATCCCTGCCGCGCCCCAGGCGCCCGCCTCCCTCTCCTGATGCGGGCACAAGGGAACTATAGGTCAGGCGCGGGGGCAGTCAAACCGCTACTCGTTCCCACGCTCCGCGTGGGAACGGCTGCACGGACGCTGCGCGTCCCCATGCCCAGCGGCGCGGTTGGTCACGGGGCCTTACTCGGCGGAGTCTTTCCTGTCCTCCGCGAAAAGAGTCAGCGCCTCGGCCGCCTTGCGGGCCGCCTCGCGCGCCTCGGCATCACCCGGCGCGGCGACCGCCACGCGCGGCTCGCCGTCGCCGCCGAACAAGACCACCACGATCGGTTCGCCTCGGGAGTCCATCTCCCGCAGCAAATCGTCAACCGCTGCCTCTCCATCAACCGCTGCCTCTCCATCAACCGCTGCCTCTCCATCAACCGCTGCCTCTCCATCAACCGGTCCCTCGCTGAGGGTGGCAAGCGTCCCCTCCTCGGCAACCGGCACGTTCCATTTTAGGTCAGTCTGAATGGGCATTGGATCCACCTCCCGGCAGGCCGCGTCGAAGGGGTTCGTCTAGACGACCGGCGGGCGCCGACCGAACACCAGCGACACGACGAACAAAACGAGAAAAATCAAAAACGTGATCTTGGCGATTTGCATCGCGGCGCCCTCGAGACCGAAGAAGCCGAACGCGCCGGCGATCAACGCGACGATCAGAAAAGTCAAGGTCCATTGTAACATAGTGAAGTCTCCGATTTGAATTTTTGGGGAAACGATGCCCGACCCACACGAAACGGGCGAGCCACCCGACGCATTGAGCAAAAGCGGTGCCAGAACTCGTGAAATCGTAGGTTAGGCTTTCCAGCCTGACGAGCATGTATCGCTTCATGGTCGCGCCCGATCCGGTTGGATACAGTTTGGCTCGAAACGAGCCAACTTTGGAAAAAGAGCCGCCCGAAATCCCCGCGCCGCATGATGGCGAGGCTCCGTGACCGCTTTGGCATACCGTTTGCTCAAGAACCAATCTTAGAACCGCCGTCTCAAGGAGTTGACGGCGCGACGCCCTGGAAGGCCGTCCTATGTGACGGGCCGTGTGGGGCAACTTGGTCAAGGAGAAGAATCATGAACCACCATCCCGCATTCAAGCAAGGCCACGGCCCCTCTGCCCAAGGCAATTGGCCTCTTCCGAACGAAATACGCCAGCGCGCCCAGTGCATTCGCCGCCACTGGACCCACCGTGAATGCGGTTTACGGGAGCGGCTGGCGAAACGACGGCAACTGGCACTCGTCGAGCAGCTTCTCAGCTAACTGATTTGGACTTCCGACCCAACATCAGGCCAACATTTTCTTCACCACCTCGCCAGCCACGTCGGTGAGCCGGAAGTTGCGGCCCTGGAAGCGATAGGTGAGCTTGGTGTGGTCGAGACCCAAGAGGTGCAGTACCGTGGCTTGCATGTCGTGAACGTGGACGCGGTCCTCGACGGCGTAAAAGCCCAGCTCGTCGGTGGCGCCGATCGTTTGGCCGCCCTTCACTCCGCCTCCGGCCAGCCACACGCTGTAGCCGTCAATGTGGTGGTCGCGGCCCATCTGGTCGCGCGGCTCGCCCATGGGGGTGCGGCCGAACTCGCCGCCCCAGATCACAAGCGTCTCGTCCAATAGCCCGCGTTGTTTGAGATCCTTGAGCAGCGCCGCCGCCGGGCTGTCGACTTCGCGGCAGCGATCGTCCAGCGGCTGGCCCAGGTGCGTGTCGACGTTGCCGTGGTGGTCCCAGTCGGTGTGATACAACTGTACGAACCGAACGCCGCGCTCGACCAGCCGACGTGCCAGCAGGCAATTGTTGGCGAACGAGGCCTTGCCCGGCTCGGCACCATATTCGGCCAGCGTCTCGGCGCTCTCCCCGCTGAAGTCCATCAACTCAGGGGCACTGGTCTGCATGCGGTAGGCCATCTCGTAGGCCGCAATCCGAGTGGCGATTTCAGGGTCGCCCACGGCGTCGAACCGCTGGGCGTTGAGATCCTTGACGGCGCCTATGAACTCGCCCTGCCGCGCGTGGTCGAAGCCCGGCGGGCTAGCCAGATTCAAGATCGGTTCAGGTCCGAGCAAAAAGGGGACGCCTTGGTAGGTGGTCGGCAGGAAGCCGCTACCCCACAAGGGCGCCCCACCGCGCGGGCCGCGCGGGCCCGATTGCAAGACGACAAAGCCGGGCAGGTTCTGCGACTCGCTGCCGATTCCGTAGGCAACCCAGGCCCCCATGCTGGGCAGACCGAAGCGTGGCACGCCCGTGTTGGCGAAAAGTTTGGCCGGCCCGTGGTTGAACACGTCGGTGGCCATGCCGCGAACGATACATAAATCGTCGGCGACCATCGACAGCTTGGGCAACAGTTCACTGATCTCAGCGCCCGATTGTCCGTGGCGCGCGAACTTGCGCCTGGTGCCCAGCAGTTTCGCGTCGAGCTTGATGAAGGCGAACCGCTTGTTCTTGACGTACGACTCGGGCACGACCTGGCCATCGAGCGCTTGCAACTTGGGCTTGTAGTCGAACAGCTCCAGTTGGCTCGGCCCTCCCGCCATGAACAGGTAGATGACCCGTTTGGCCTTGGCCGGGAAATGCCCCGGCTTGGCGACGAGGGGGTTCGTGCCATGCGCCGCGTCGCCGGCCGAAAGCTTGCCGTCGCTTAACAGCCCGGCCAGGGCGATCGAACCAAGCCCCAGCGCGCAGTCGCCGAAGAAGTGACGGCGCGTTCGAAGGAGATCAGCGTAATCGACGTCCATGACACCAAACCTTAAACCAGGCCACGCAGAAGTAAACAAACCGCCACGATTCAATTCTATACTTCACGCGGCCGAGAATGAGACATTTTGCCACGAGAAAGCGGTGGCTGGTGGCAGAGCCTAGGCGATGCCCCGGCTAGATAGCGACCGGGGCATCGCTTAGGCTCTGCCCCAGCCACCGTGAATGTCTCATTCTCGGCCGCCTGAAGTATATATCGAGTTGTCGCCTCAAGGAACCCTCGCGCACCTCGGCGCCTTCCCCGCCCGCTGGGAGCAAGGAACGTCGTTACGTCCCTTGCTTGGCAAACTGGGAAGACTTTGCCAATCGGCGAGATTTTTCGGGATCTTCCGCTCGTGACGGCCGCGCGGATTTTCTGATTCGACGGATTGTGCCGCGACGATCGGTGATAACGCCTGCACCACACAAGGGATTGGCTTCAACTCGTTCAGGGGGACGGCCCATGCGGCTCACAAAGTTTACGTTCGTGTTGCTCTGCTCGACCTTGGTTGGCACCTGCGGTCTTGCGCGGCCGAGTATCTCGCCCGCCGCCGAAAACCGTTACGCGTCGTATTATCAACCGGCCGACGAGGAATCGCCCCCGCCTGAAGACACCGGCGACGAGGCCCCCTCGGACGAGGCCCAGCCGCCTGAAGAGACCACGGACGAGGCCCCTTCCGACGAAATGCCCGCCGAGGAAGTGTCGGACGAAGAACGAACGCCGGACGAGGGGTCGACCGACGACGAGCCGCTCGAACGCCAGCCGGCCGACGAGACGCCGGATGAACCGGCCCCGCCGACGCCGGTCATGGAGGACGATTACCCCGTCGATACGAAACCTTCGCGTCGCGAGATAACTCCGCTGCCCGATACGACGACCACTCCGAACGACGACATGGTCGCTCCAGGCCAAAGCCACGGCGCATATGGCAGCGCCAGCGAGCCCAAGGGCTGGGGATACAACGGAGGTTGTTGCGCCGGCGTTTGGGATGGGTACTGCGACGAACTCCCCGGTTGCCACCATGGCGGCCGCGGTCATGGTCGCGGCTGTGGTCATGGCCATTGCTGTGGTCACAGTCATGGCTGCGTTCATAGCCGGCTTTGGCGCCGGATGATGTGCCGCCAATCGACTCAGTTGGGCGGCCGAAACAAGTGTTGCCAGCGTCAACACGGCAGTTGCCATCGTCAATGTGGCGTTCCTTCCTGCTGCCGGGCGGCGACCAAGGTCGACGATAATGACAGCGTGGCGCCACCCGCTCCGCCCGAACCCGTGCCCTACGCCTCCGCGGCCAGGTCGAGCCGCAAAAGTTCGGCGGTCGTGCTCCAGCACTGGGACATGCCGCGGATCACGTCGCAAGGCGGCAAGACGCGGAAGCGGATCGTTGATTAAGGCCGTATTCCGCCACGGACGGCCTGGGAAGGCCATCCCACGAAGGCGCTCATTCGCCGAATCCCAGCACGCGGCGGATTTCGGCCGGGCTGGTCAGCCCGGCCTCGACGGCCTGGCAAGCACGTTGCCATCGGGTGACCATGCCGGCCTCGACGGCCAGCGATTCCAACCGCGCCGCGTCGCTCCGCGAAAGGATCGCGCGGCCCAGTTCGTTCCGCTCAGCGGTGAACATCTCGGCCAACAGCATCCGCCCCTGATAGCCGGTCCCACGGCATTCGGCGCAGCCCACCGCACGCCGTGCCTGCTTGACGCGCAAGCCAAGGAACCCGTCGCAAGCGTCGGCCGCTTGCGAGCAAGAACAGAGCTGGCGCACGAGGCGCTGCGACAAGATTGCCAGCACGCCGCTGCGCAACAGGTAGGGCGCGATCCCCATGTCCGAAAGCCGGCTGATCGCGCCGGTGGCGCTGCCTGCGTGAAACGTGCTCAGCACGAGATGGCCGGTGAGCGACGCCTGAAAGGCGACCTCGGCCGTGGCGGCGTCGCGGATCTCGCCGAGCATGATCACTTCGGGATCCTGCCGCAACAGAAATTTCAGCCCGGTCGCCAGATCGAAACCGGCCGCGAGATTGGCCTGCGACTGGGCGACGCCGGCGACGGCCACCTCGATGGGATCTTCCAACGAGGCGATGCCGCGGCCGCCGGCCGATTGGGCCACAATCTCGCGCAGGCATGCGTAAAGGGTGGTCGTCTTGCCCGCCCCGGCCGGACCGGTCACCAGGATCGCGCCCGACGTTTCGGCCAACAGGCGCCGCAGCGCGGCTTGCAACTCGGCGTCGAACCCCAGGGAATCGAGCTCGAGGAAACGGCCCTGCTCGGCGAACAGACGCACGACCGCTTTCTCGCCGTAGAGCGTCGGGAACGTGCTGACGCGCACCTCGACCTTCGGCTCGTCGCCGCGAATCCGTCCCTCCTGCGGCACGTCGTTGCGATAGGTCAACAACTCGGCAAGCACCTTGAGCCGGGCCACGACGTTCGGCGCGATGCGCGCGGGCAGCACGTCGAGCGGGTGCAGCACCCCATCGATCCGCCAGCGCACGTCGAGGCCCTGTGGTGTGGGTTGCAAGTGCAGGTCGCTGGCCCCGGCCTCGCGTCCCGCTTTAAGCAACCGCTCGACGAGTTGCGTCGCGTACCGTGGGTCGGAAGCGTCGAGCGCGGCGATCTGCCGGCGCCACGAGTCGGCCGATGGGAAGGGCATGCAAACCGGTCTCACCACAGCGTATACCCGCCATCAATAACCAGTGCCGCGCCGGTCATATAGCGAGAGGCGTCGCCGGCGAGGTACACCGCCAACGGTCCCAGGTCTTCGGGCTTTCCGAAATCGCCCTGCGGGATCAGCCCTTTGAATGTCTCGATCACCTCGGGATGTTCTTTGGCCCAACGCACGTTGGGCTCGGTCATGAACCCGCCGGGGCAGATGGCGTTGACCGTCACGCCGAACGTCGCCCAGTCGGCGGCGGTGGCGCGGGTGAACTGGATGACGGCCGCCTTCGACGTTTCGTAACTTCGTCCGCCGATGCCCCGGTTGGCCACCATGCCCGAGATCGAGGCGATGTTGATCACGCGCCCTTGCTTCCGCTGGAGCATGGCTCCGCCGATGAGCTTCGTGCAGAGGAACGTGCTGGTCAGGTTCAAGTCGATGATTTCCTGCCAGGTTTCCAACGGCAACTCGGCGGTCGGCGTGGGGACTCGCCGGCCGCCGACGTTGTTGATCAGAATGTCGAGCGGACCGAATTCGTCGAGCGCCCGTTGGCAAGCCGCTTGGCATTCGCCGGTGCGGCCGATATCCGCTTGGATCGTGTCGGCGCGCCGGCCAAGCTTCCGGATGTCGCCGGCGGTGCGCGCCAGGCTCGCGTCGTCGCGGCCGACGAGCACCACGTCGGCGCCGGCGTCGGCGATCGCCAGGGCCATTTCGCGCCCCAGTCCGCGCGTGCCGCCGGTGATGAACAGTCGCTTGCCATCAAGGCGAAAGCGGTCGAAAATGCTCATGTTGTCGCTCCTGGTATCATCGATTGTACGTAACGAGCCGTTTGAAGGATAGGAGCGGCGAGGGGCTCGTGTCCATGCTTTTGCGGCGTGCCGCCGAAGGCGTTCCCCCCAACTCATGGATGGCGTATAATGCATCGGTAGGACACCTGCTCGTTCCGCGACCGCGTGGGGGCGGTAAGGTGCATTGACTGGTTTGGCGTACCGCGAGGTTCCGATGGCGTTTCTGTTTGAAACTGACAGAGCGATTCAAGCCGCTGCCGTCTTGCTTCGAGCCGAGCCGAGCCGGCGCATGGGAAAGTTGCGACTGTTGCAAGTCCTTTACATCGCCGATCGCGAGGTGCTGTCCGAGACCGGGCGGTCGCTGCTCGGTGGACGGGTCGTGGCGATGAGGCACGGGCCACGCCACGCCAATGTGTACGAGCTGATTCATGGCAGCCATGCCGACGAACCGAAATGGGCGCGGCACTTCCAGCGCGTCGGCCGTATGGTCGTGTTGACCGACGATCCCGGCGTGATGAGATTGTCGAAATACGAGATCGACAAGCTCAATACCGTCTCCGACCGATTGGCGGCCACCGACGACTACGACGTGGCGGAATTGACCCACCAGTTCGCCGAGTGGGTTAAGAACTATTCCAACGCGGCCGCCGACATTTCGCCCGCGATTCCGTTAGCCGATGTCATCGATGCGGTCGGCCGCGGCGCCGATAAATCGGCGCTGCTCCAGGACGCGAGCGACGAAGCCGCCTTCACGAAGCTTTTCGCAGAACCCGAGCACGCCGCGAGATGACGACGTGAAAGCCGCGGACTGCTTCCGCTTTCGCGGGCATGACGAACACCTCTGGATCGTCATTTCCGATCCTGACATCGACGGTGAGCGCGTGTTGATTGCGCCCAAAGGCTCGCGGGTTCAACGGCATAAGGGCAGCCGCTGGCAGTATACAATTTGACACAATGCCTACCGCTCCGCCTTCCGCCGCGCTCACCGCCGCCCTCAAAGGCGAAGCCGCGCGGCTGGGGTTCGCGCTCATCGGCGCTTGCCCGGCGGCGACGCCCACGGGCATCGACCGCTTCCTCGAATGGCTGGCCGCCGGGTATGCCGGCGAGATGAACTACCTGGCGGATCGAGCCGAAGCCTATCGTCATCCGGCCAGCGTGCTCGACGGCGCCCGGAGCCTGCTCGTTTTGGGCTTCAAGTACCGCACGGCCGAACCCCGCTCGGCCGCCGGCGGCGAGGGCCGGGTGGCGCGCTATGCGTGGGGCGCCGACTACCATGAGTTGATTCACGACCGGCTCCGGCGCCTGGCCGAGTTTCTTCGCCGGCACGTTCCCGAGGCGGTGGCGCGGGGCGTGGTCGATACGGCCCCACTCTTGGAACGTGAGTTCGCCCAAGTGGCCGGGCTGGGTTGGATCGGCAAGAACACGCTGCTGCTGAACCAGCAGTTGGGAAGCTGGTTCTTCCTGGCCGCCCTGCTGACCGACGTTGAACTCGCGTACGACGCACCGCACGCCGGCGATCATTGCGGCACCTGCCGGGCATGCCTCGACGCCTGCCCCACGCAGGCCTTCGTCGCCCCGTACGTGCTCGACGCGCGGCGCTGCGTCAGTTATCTGACGATCGAGCTCAAGGGAAGCGTGCCCGCGGAACTGCGGCCCATGGTCGGCGACTGGTTGTTCGGCTGCGATGTTTGCCAGGACGTCTGCCCTTGGAACCAGCGAGCGCCCTTGACCGACGAGCCGGCTCTGGCGCCGGCGCCGGAGATGAACCCCGTCGAGTTGGCCGGGCTATTCGCTTTGGACGAAGCGGCCTTTCGGAGCCGCTTCCGCCATACGCCGTTCTGGCGGCCCAAGCGCCGCGGCATTTTGCGCAACGCCGCGATCGTTCTGGGCAACCAGCGTCACCCCGCCGGGTTGACGGCTCTGGCGCGCGGGCTGACCGACGTTGAACCTCTGGTCCGTGCCGCTTGCGCCTGGGCCTTGGGCCAGTACGACGACCGATCCGCCGTGGCCGCTCTTCGCGGGCGATTGTCCGCGGAAACCGATCCCGAAGTCCGTGACGAATTGATGGCCGCGTTAGAGACCGCTTAGCCCGGATACCTCCAACTCGCTTAAATTCCTGACCCTCCTCGTTCCTTTGAACCGATCATCGCGATCCAAGAGCACGGCCTGCCAGCCGGCGGCCAGCGCGCCATGGTAGTCGTTGGCGAGGTCGTCGCCGACCAAGAGCAACTGTTCGGGCTTGAGCCCCAGCCTCGCCTCGACGGCGCGAAAGAAGGCCGGCTTCGGCTTGCGGTGGCCAAGCCGCGACGAGATGAACAACTGGCAGCCCGCCAAAGGCGGCAGCCCACCGCAAAGGGCTTCGAGCCGCGAGTCGAAATTCGACGCCACGCCGAGCACAAGCCGCCGCCCATCCGCCCGCCGTTGTCGGCCGAGCCGCCGCCAGGCCTCCGCGGCGCCGGCCATCAGCCGCCAATGTTTCGGCTCGGCGAAGTGTTGCCAGAGCGCCGCGAACAGGGCCTCGGGTTCGGCCACGTCGTCGAATACCTCACCGACGATCGTCCGCCAACGCGCTTGCTCGGCCGCCTCGCTGGCGCGGCCGGTGGTGTCGGCGGCGTCGATTGCTTCCCGCCGCCTGAAAGCCGCGAGAAACCGGGTTTGAATTTCGCCCTCGGCGAGCGACGACCCGAAACGTCGGCCCGCCGCAGCGTAGGCGACGGCCACACTTGGGTGCGGTTCGATCAGCGTGCCCACGGCGTCGAAGAGAACGGCGTTAACCTGCGTAGGCCAACGAGCCGGCGGTCGGCTGCGAGTAGGCGACGTCCACGGCGTCGACGAATTGCACCACGCCCGCCACCCGGCGACAACAGCTCTGGCAAAGCTGCTTTTCATAAAAGGTCTGCACCCTTCCGCGCAGGGTAACGATACCCGCCTCGGCGTGAACGGAAAGGTGGCGGAGGCCAGGCACATGGCGCCCTTCCAGATAGTTCACCACGCGCCGTTCCAGATCGCGATCCTCGAATTCGCTGCGCAGGGTCGGCAAGTTTTGCATGATCCATTTCTCCATGGGTCTCGATACGACCCAAACCAGTGCAACCACCGTGCCAATCACGCGTGAGCCGCTCGGCCAGAGGGCAAGCCGCGATGTGCAACCTGCCGATGGAATTGAGTTTAGCGATGGTCCCGCAGATTTGAAAGCCCGCTTTCGCATGCGCGCGATGCTTGCAATTCGTGCCTATTTTTTGTGCAAGGCGGACGAAGTTGCCGCGGCCATGCTAGCTAGCCCGTATTATTCATGGCCCGGGGAGGAACTCGCGCACTGTGCTGTGGCGCTTCTTACCAAAGCCCGTAGCCAGTGCCCGTGACTTGGGCACTGTAGAAGGCGCCGCCGCGCGGGCCAGGCCAAAGGTAGGGATTGCCGCGATGGTTGGCACCCCAGCCCGGCGAGTAGCTGCCGTTGAATGGCGAGGCGTTCACCGTCGGGCGAGCGTTCGAAAACCCGTACCATTGCATGGCGGCGATTCGCCGCTGGCGCTGGGCGGCCTTGAACTCGGCTTTCCGCCGCACGGCCTGCTTAGGGTCGTCGTATCGGCGGCTTTCCCGCAGGTAAAACCACATTTCCGGCGTCATTTGGGCCATCGAGCTGACTTCTTCGACAGGCGGCTTTGGATCGGCCGCCCGCTTGGTGGGCCGCGGTGGCTGAGCGTGAGCGCTGGCCGCTAATAAGGCCACCACGGCTGCCAAGGAAAACACAACATTCTTCATGGGTCGAATCTCGCAAATCGGGTTTTGCTGGAACCTTGCTTGCGCTGCGGGTTAGTGTTGGGCCGGTCGTAAGCAACGCCTGCAAAGGTTTTTCGGCATTTGACGTCCGTGGCGATAAGTACGATTTTGAGGAAAATTACGCCATACGGTCCTGCCGGCGCAGGAAACTGTGGTAATCACCCTCGTCCCCTTCCACGACCAGGACGAAAAGCAGCGTGCCGTCGGTCCAGGCGCCGGTCGTCCGCCCGAAGGTGAACCTTCCCGGAGGGGGCGACGTTGGCAGACCGGCGGCTACCATCGGCCGAGTCCACGATTTCAAATCGATGACGTAGAGCGTGGCCCGCTTGCCCCTGGCGCCGGTCAAGGCGTAGGCCAGGCCGGCACGACCTAGCAAGTGGCGCACGGGCCTCCAGCGGGTGCGCGCGTTGGTCGCCACGGCGGAGGGGCAAAGATAGCCGGTCTGTGGCGAGGCCTCGGCGAGCGACGCGCCTTCGGCCGGGGGCGGCACCTGGTCGTGAAAGTCGCGCACTTCGGCAATCAGCGTATCATAGTCCATGGGCGGCGCCGCGGTGGACAACCAGAACCAGGCGACGCCGGCCGCCAGTGCGGCCGCTACCGAACCAGAAACCAGCCAGCGCCGCCGGCCGACGCGCCGGCGCCCCTCGGCCAACTGCATGTCGGACAGAAGGCGCTCGGCCAAGCCAACGGGAACGGGCACTTGCTCCATCGCGCGGCCGACGGCACGGTCGACCTGCCCGACCTTGTGGCGCATCAAGCTCACCGCCGCGTCGCGCGCGAGGTCTTCGGCGAGCAGCGTCGAGTCGACCGGCCCTGGGGGAAAGGCGTCGACCCGAACCCCCAATTCCATTTGGGAAGGGTCGTCGCGGTCGCGATCATCGTCGAATTCTTCGTTCATCGTATCGACCTCACCTCAACCTTGCATTACCAGGGGGCTAACGCCCCGCGCTCGCCCCGCGTTCCCATCTCAACCGCGTCCCAGTTTCAAGGGTCGAACGGACGCTGGATGCGCCCGGGGAGGCGATTCGTCGGATATTTCGGGCAACAACCGGGCGCGCAAATGTCCCTTGGCACGCGACAAACGGCTCATCACCGTGCCGGCCGGCAAGGAGAGCTTCTCCGCGATGTCGCGGTAGGAACAGCCTTCAAAGTAGAACAACATGAGCACGATTTTGAACTCGTCGGGTAATTCGTCGAGCGCCGTCTGGAGCCGTTCGGGATCAATGGCCAGTTCGTCGGGCAGATCCTCGGGAATGCTTTCAACATCCAGATCGAGGTGGGTGGCAGTGAGTGGCACGCGTTTCCGCTTGGTCTTGAGGTAACAATTGCGCACGATGGTGAATAACCAGCCGCGGGCGTGGCGCGGGTCGCGCAACTGGCCGAGCTTCCGCTGGGCGGCGAGAAAGGCTTGCTGCGTGAGATCCTCGGCGTCGCAGACGGCGCCGGTCAGCCGGTAGGCATACCGATAGACCGCCGCGTGCTGCTCGGCGACGAGAAGTGCCATGTCCAAAACGGGTTTCTCCGCCATGATCCGTCTACCGGTTAACGAGCCTCGAAGCGGGGGATATATTCCCCCTAATTCCCCGCCGTCTGGAAAAAAATGACAAAAACCACGGATAGTACGGATAATTTCACCGATAGCATGTGGTTCTTACCAAGCGGCATTGTTATAGTTTACAAAATTGTAGCCGTTGGGGAATATTTTCCCAGCGGGCGGGATCATAGAGAGTACGAAGCAAGCCTTATCGACATCGCGCAGGATGGCCCTGCTCCGACGGTCAGGCGACATAACTTGAAACGAAGAAAGGTGTTACGATGAAGAAGTTCGCACTGCTGAGTATGCTGTTGGGCTTGGGTCTGTTTGTCGCAGGCTGCGATGAGAAGAAGCCTAAGGTCATGCCTAAGGTCGCGCCAGCCATCCCGGCCGCCGGCGCCAACGCCAACGACAACGCCCCCGGCGGTGATGCCGCCGGCGCCCACGACGCCGCCGGCGCCCACGATTCGGCCGCCGACGCCGATAAGGACGCGGCAAACGAGCACGGAGACGCCGCGCATGAAGACGCCGCGCACGAAGACGCCGCGAAAGAGGACGCCGCGAAAGAGGACGCCGCGAAAGAGGGCGACGAACCCAAGGCCGATGGCGACGAACCCAAGACCAATGGCGACGAACCGAAGGCCGACGAAGAAGGCGAGCCCAAGAGCGAGTAAGCCAACGGGGCCGCGGAGCGGCCGAAGATGTGTTCGGGGCACCCGCGCAGCGGGTCAGCGGAGCGTGGGAACAAGCAATGCGCCGACGGTGGACAATCCAGGCCGGGAAAGGAACACGCAAGTTGTCCTTTCCCGGCTTTTTTCTACTCGCACCCGCGCAACGGGTCAGCGGGGTGTGGAACCAAGAGAACCGGAAAGCGGACCTTATTGCAAGATCGCGCAGGATGGACCTGCCGCCGCGATTGGGCCAAGGATCTTAACCCGGATTATTCATGGTCCGGGGAGGAACTCGCGCACTGTGCTGTAGCAGAATTCGCAAGAATTCTGGCGTAACTCGTGTCCACGGCCTGACTTCTTGCGAAGCCAGCTACGGGACCATGAATAATCCGGGTTAAAACGACGAAGGGATTTTTTCCAATGAAGAAACGAGCGATGTTGAGCATGTTGTTGGGGTTGGGTCTGTTCGTGGGCGGTTGTAGCCCCGAGACAACCAAGAAAGTCAAGGACGCCGAGAAGAGCGTGATGGACGACGCCAAGGTGGCGGGCGAAAAGGCCGCCGAGGAAGCCAAGCAGGCAGGCGAAAAGGCGAAGGAAGAAGCCGAGCTTGCGGGCGAGAAGGCCAAGGAGGCCGGTGAAAAGGCCGTCGAGGAAGTCAAGGAAGCCGGCGAAAAGGCCGTCGACAAGGTCAAAGGTGAGACCGAGGCGAAATCGACCAAGGGCGAGCCGGGCGAGCCTGCCCCCGAGTAAGCGGGCGATTATACCTCATGCGGCCGACAATGAGACATTTTGCCACGAGAAAGCGGTGGCTGGTGGCAGAGCCTAAGCGATGCCCCGGCTAGATAGATAGCGACCGGGGCATCGCTTAGGCTCTGCCCCAGCCACCGTGAATGTCTCATGCTCGACCGCGTGAAGTATATCAGAACTCCAATTCCAAACCGTCGGTGGCCAGCCAGGTTCGCGGAAAAATCGCGCGGGCCACACCAAGGCCGACCGGGTCGACCTCGTTGGAGTTCGCGTTGAGGTGCGTTAGGATCAAGCGGCGGACGCCTGCGGCGCGGGCCACCTCGGCGACGAGCGTGGTGGTGCTGTGGCCCGTCAAGATCGCGTGCTCGCTGAGCGAGTCGTCGAACGTGCATTCGTGGATCAACAAGTCGACGTCGCGGATCCGCCCCACGTAATCGGCGGCCGGATCGGCCGTCGTGTCGGTAACATAGGCCAGCGAGTGACCCGGCCACTCAAGCCGGAATCCGACCGCGGCGCCCGGGTGCGTCAAGGGAAAGTGGCTCAGCCTGCCACCGCCGGGCAAGTCGACGTCGCCCGTCAACGGCCGGTACTCGCACGGGAGCTTGATTGGGAACAAAAGTTCGCTGAGCAAGTGCTCCTGGATGGCGGCGAGCTTGGCCGCTTCGCCGTACACCACGACCCGCTTCGTGGGCCTCTGGTGAAGCACGTCGAACAGAAAGGTCAAGCCGACGACATGATCGAGGTGCGCATGCGAGAGGAAAATCAGCAACTCCTCGCTGGCCAGCCGCTGGCCCACTCGGAACATGCCCGTCCCCGCGTCGAGCACGATGCCCAACTCCGGGATCATCACGCACGCCGTGTGCCGAATCTCATTCGGGTGATAGCCCGACGAACCTAGAACGACAACTCGCATTCTCAGGTGCTCCGCGTGCCCAGGCCCAGCGGACGATCGCGCCGCGGGCCAACCCCATTGTGCCATATTCGCCCCGCCAATGCGCGTCTAAATCGCTTCAAATGAACGCTTTGCGCAAGCCGCTCCGCCGCTGGGGCGGACGCCGCTGGGCTTGATCTTAATGAAATTTCCGTATACGATCCTTTAGGTCATTGATTGGTGTGGACTTCAGCTATCCGTCCTTGGTGCCCAACAGTAAGGGAATCCCGATGTTTCATTCGGTTGCCACCGCTCATCGTTTTCGCGCGCGATTTCTCCTCGGCCTGTGTTTGGCGTTGGCCTTCCGCCCGGGGCAGGTCGCGTGGGCCGAATTGGGGGTTCCGACACCCGCCGACCGCCAAGTCACCAACGCGGTGACCACGCTGTTGCGTGACGACCACCTGTTGCGGCACCCGCTCGACGACGAGATCTCGCAACGGTTGCTCAAGGGCTTCCTCCGCATGCTCGACTCGCCCAAGCTCTACTTCTACCAGAGCGACATCGACGGCTTCACGGCCAAGAAGAATGAGCTGGACGACCAACTCAAGCGGAACGACGTGTCGTTCTCGTACACCGTGTTCCGCACGTTGCTGAAACGGTTGGACGAGCGCGTGGCCTTGGTCGACGAATTGTTGGAAATGGAGCAAGACTTCACGATCGATGAGGATCTGGTGATCGACCCCGACGAGGCCCATTACCCCAAGGACGCGGCCGAGGCCAGGGATCTGTGGCGCAAGCGGATCAAGTACGAATTGCTGGCGCTCAAGGCCGACGCCAAGACCAAGACCGAGTCGGGCAAGAATTCCGGGGCGAAGGGGGACCATCCCAAGCCCGAGTCGCCCAGCAAGCCTCCCGAAGACCCGCGGCAGCGACTGCGCCGCCGTTACCGCAGCTTCGCGAAACGCATGCACCAGACCGACCATGAAGAGTTGCTGGAAATGTATCTGACCAGCCTGACCATGGCCTACGATCCGCACACCACCTATATGTCGCCCAGCAATTACGAGAACTTCGAGATCCAGATGCGGCTGAACCTTGAGGGAATCGGCGCCTCGCTGCAGTTCGACGACGGCTACACGGTGGTCAAGCAAATCATCCAGGGAGGGGCCGCCGACCGTGACGGTCGGCTCAAGCCCGACGATCGAATCGTCGGCGTGGGCCAGGGCGAAACAGGCGAGATCGTCGACACGGTGGAAATGAAGCTCAACGATGTGGTGGCCATGATTCGCGGCCATCGCGGCACGACCGTGCGCCTCGAAGTCATTCCGGCGGCGCAAACCGAACATAAGATCTACAACATCGTCCGCGACCAGATCGAGCTGACCGAGAGCGAAGCGCGCAGCGACATCATCGAAAAGGAAAAAGACGGCCGCGCGTACCGCCTCGGCGTGATCGACCTGCCGAGCTTCTACATGGACATGGACGCCGCCAAGGAAGGTCATCTCGACTTCAAGAGCACGACCCGCGACGTGGCGGCGTTGTTGGACGATTTCAGGGCCAAGGAAGTCGACGCGGTCGTGCTCGACCTGCGGCGCAACGGCGGCGGTTCGCTCATCGAGGCCATCAACCTGACCGGTCTGTTCATCGACCAGGGGCCGATCGTGCAGGTGAAGAACAAGGACGGCCGCGTGGAGCAATACAATGATGAGCACCGAGGCACCGCTTGGGACGGGCCGCTGATCGTGTTGACGAGCAAGCTCAGCGCCAGCGCCAGCGAGATTTTCGCCGGGGCGATCCAGGATTACGGTCGCGGGCTGATCGTGGGCGACAAGACGACTCACGGCAAGGGAACCGTGCAGAGCCTGCTCGACCTGGGCCGCCGCTTGTTTCGCCTGGGCAATGCGCCTCCCATGGGCGCCTTGAAGATCACGGTGCAACAGTTCTACCGGCCCAACGGCGACAGCACCCAGAACCGGGGTGTGCTGGCCGACGTCGAACTGCCCAGCTTCACCAACGTGCTCGAGAAGCTCGGCGAGTCCGACCTCGATTACGCCTTGAAGTTCGACCACATCGCCCCCGTCACCTACCAGAAGATGCACATGGTGGATAAGACGGTGCTGGAGCAATTGAAACAGATTTCGTCCGAACGGCGCTCGCACTCGGCCGGGTTCCAGAAACTCTTGCGCGACATTCAACGCTACCTGGAGCAGAAGGAACGCAAATCCGTTTCGCTGAACGAACGAAAATTCATGGCCGAACGCGAGGAATTGAGCGCCGAACGGGAGGAAGAAAAACAGTTCGAGGAGCTCAGCAACACCAAGCGTCCGGTGTTCGATAAGACCGACTTCTACAACCAGGAAACCTTGGCCATCGCGGTCGACTATTTGCAGTTGATCCGTCTGGCCAGGGCCAATTGATGGCTAGGTCAACCGCGCCAGGGCGGCCAGCGCCTCCTTGACCTTTTCGATGCTGCCGACCTGGCCGACCAGTTTCTTGGCCGCCACGAGGTCGTCGATGGAAATCGACACCGACGTGGCGCGGGCGGCGGAAGTGGACCTGCCTGCGGCGCCCTTGCGTCGCCGCCGCCTCATGCCCATGCCTTTGAGCACGCTGCTGATCTGTCCCGACGTGGCTTCGATCCCCTTGGCCGCCAGCGCCGCGCGAACATCCATGGGCCGTACCGGCTTCGCCATGCCCTTGGCGATTTCACGGATGGCGTCCGCCTTGGTGCTGCCGGCGCCGTTGCTTGAAATCGCGGCCGTCGCCGTGGCTTCCTTCTTCTTCGCACGCTTCGCGGCGCGCTGCTTCCTTCCGGCGGTTTTCACTTGGTACACGAGGCCGGGCGTCACGATCACGCCCTGTTCCTTCAAACCGTCCACGACCTGTTGCGCGTCGGTGACGGAATGTGCGCGCATGTAGTCGCGGATCGCCTGGCTTCGGCTCACGCCTTCGGTGGTTCTTGCCATTCTTGGAGTCTCCGGTTGGGTGCCCGCTTTATGTCTAAAGTAGTGTCAGCATAGACTCACCCGTGCTGGAATGCAAACGCGATGGGCCGTTTCGCCGCCTTCCCGACGTTCCCCCCCGATGTCGCCCCGCCGCTTGACTCCCCGCGTCAACCGGCTAGGCTCAATTCCAGGGGATCTCAATACCGAAAGCCGATCCATGTCGCGACCTCGATCGTTAGGTTGGCCGATCACGCTCGGCGTGGTCTTGATCGTGCTCCTGGTCGCGCTGATGATCGGCTGGGTGGTTCTGTCGATCCAGGAGGGCACCTGGGGCCTGTTGACGGTAGGCACCATCTTCCTGGTCTTGGTGCTGGTGGGCGTGGTGCTTTACCTGACGATCGCGGTCACGCAAATCAGCCTCAACCAGCGGCAATCGAACTTCATCGACAGTGTGACGCACGAGTTGAAAAGCCCGATCGCCTCGCTCAAACTCTATTTGCAGACGCTGAGCCGCCGCAACGTCCCCGAGGCCCAGCAGGCCGATTTCTACCGTTTCATGCTTGCCGACCTCGACCGGCTCGACACGCTGATCAACCACATGCTCGACGCCGCCCGGCTCGACCAGATCCCGCTCGACGGCGAATTGCTCGACCTGGAGTTGGCTCCGATCCTGGAGAGCTGCGCTCTGACGGTCTGCCTGCGCTATCGCATCCCCGCCGAGACGGTGTCGCTCGACCTGGCGCCGACGGTGGTCCGCGGACGGCCGATCGACATCGAAATGGTGTTCCGCAACCTGATCGACAACGCGGTCAAGTATTCGGGAACGCAGGCCAAGATCGGCGTCGAATCGTGGGCGAACATTCGCGGGATGGTGGTGACGCGCGTCAGCGACAACGGGCCCGGCATTCCCGCCAAGCTGCGGCGCAAGATCTTCGGCCGCTTCGTGCGGCTAGGCAACGAGTTGGAACGCGCCCAAACCGGCACGGGCCTGGGGCTGTTCATCGTGCGCACCCTGGTCAAGCGGATGAGGGGCAAGATCACGGTGCGCGGCCGCGGCCCGCGGCCGGGAACGGTGTTCGAGGTCGAACTGCCCGGCCACGCGCTCCCAGCGAGCGACGTGTCGCGGCCGGCGGTCGTCGCCGTTGGGTTGAAACATGGCTGACGATCCGAAACACATCCTGGTGGTCGAGGACGAGGGGCACCTGGCCATCGGCATCAAATACAACCTCGAAGCCGAGGGCTACCTGGCCAGTGTGGCCGGCGACGGGCCGACCGCGTTGAAGTTGCTCGAAGATTCACCCAAGCCGATCGACCTGGTGATTCTCGACCTGATGTTACCCGGCATGAGCGGCTATGCCGTCTGCAAGGCGTTGCGGCAGGCCGCGAACCAGGTGCCGGTGCTGATTCTGAGCGCCCGTACGCTTGCCGACGACCGCATTCGCGGCTACGACGTGGGGGCCGACCAATTCCTGCAAAAGCCGTTTGAGCTCGACGAACTGCTGGCGATGGTCCGCAGCTTGCTCGGCAGGCGGCTGCGCGGCGCGCCGGTGACGAGCGGCAAGCCTTTGGGCGACACGTTCGAGTTCGGCCGCGCGAAGCTCAACTTCGACACCTACGAAGTAACCGTCCATGGCCAGGAGTTGCGGCTGACCCCCATCGAGATGAATCTGGCGCGGTACTTCATCGAGAACGAGGGGCGGGTGCTCAGTCGCTCGGAACTGCTGGAGCACGTCTGGCGGCAGCCGAACATCGACACCACGCGGACGGTCGACAACTTCGTGATGCGGCTGCGCAAGTGCTTCGAGGTCGATCCGGCGGACCCGCGGCACTTTTTGAGCGTCCGCGGCGCGGGCTACCGCTTCGTCGCGGAGGGCGACCCGCCGCCGACCGAATGATTCAACCCTCAAATGCGCGCCAAGCCGCGCGGTCTTGGCAGGCATTTTCGGATTCGCTGGCTTTTCCAGCGAGACCGGACCTTTCCGCGTTCGATGAACAAGGTGCCGCCGGTGAGTGGGAGAGACTTGCCGGTTGTTGAAGAAAAAGGGCCGCGGCGATTCCTTGCGGAGATCGCCGCGGCCCGGTGGATCAAACCTTTCGCCGATTGCGACGGTGGAGTCGCTGCGAGAAGAACACGGATCGGGTTGTGCCGCGCACAGCCGTTTGATTGATCCGGGTCCACGCTCAATGGGTTTGGCACCTCCGACGGAATACGAGGCGAAAGGCTTGTTTCAAAAGTTCGAGCACACTTAGCATCGGCAAAATCAGCCCTTGGGTTCGGCGGAAAAACGGATTCAAGTACACCATGCTTTCCACCGAACCGCTCAGCCGATCCGCAACTCACCCGGTCCGCAACTCACCCGGTCCGCAACCCGATACTGGTATTCTACCCCAAGAACTCCGCCCAGGAAGCCTCGCCGCGCGAAAATTTTTTTCCAACCGTCCGTTTGAAGGCCGGTCAGGATTAAGCGATGCCCCGGTCGCTATCGAGCCGGGGCATCGCTTAGGCTCTGCCCCAGCCACCGTGAATGTCACATTCTCGATCATTTCCGCTCGACGACCCAGATGTTCCGGAAATTCACCGGGTTGCCGTGGTTCTGCAATTGCAGGGGCCCGGTGGGGGCCTCATGGTTCCGCCCGCCCGCCGTCAAGTTGGGCAACTCGAAATCCTGAAAGATCGCGACGCCGTTGTGCAGCAAGGTCACCCGCGCGTTGGCCGTCTTTTTTCCGGCGGCGTCGAACTTCGGGGCGGTGAAGTCGAAGTCGTAGGTCTGCCACGACAGCGGCGGAAAACACATGTTCACTCGCGGCGCCTTGATCGAGTAGATGCCGCCACACTCGTTGTTCTCGCCTTCCAGGCCGAACGAGTCGAGCACCTGGAATTCGTAGCAGTCGTGCAGGAAGACGCCGCTGTTGCCGCGGCCCTGACCGCCGGCGGTGGGCATGAACGGCGTGCGGAATTCGAGGTGCATGTGGAAGCTACCGAACGACTGTTTGCTCTTCGTGCCGACCTGCAACAGGCCGTCGGGCGTCATTTTGCCCCCCTCGAAGGCGTCGGCGTTCTTGCCGTCGAACAGTACGACGGCCCCTTCCGGCGGCTTGGCGCCGAGCGTCGAACTCTTTCGTTCGATCTTCTTGAACTCGCCCAGCTTGTTGCCGCCTGAATCGGTAACCGTCAGCGCGCCATCCTTGATCTTGCCCAGGTGCCCGTCGTCGCCGGTGATGACCACCACGCCGTCCTTGGTCTCACCGTCGTGGGTCCGCTTTTTTTGGCCTTTCTCCCAACCGTCGCCCGGCAGTCCACCGGAGTAGACAACCGCGCGGAACTTGCCCTTGCCCAGCGCGATCACTTGCAGGCCGAATTTCTTCGGGCCTTCGTTGGTTTTCAGTTCGCCCACGTATTCGCCCTGCGCGGCGAAATCGGGACCGGCCGCTTTGGCGTCGGTATAGGCCGGCGTGCCGTCGTCGGCCGCTTGGGCCAGTGCGGCCGAGGTCAACAGCAGCGCGGGCAAAATCAAGCTGAGGCGTCGAATCATGGGAAGGTCTCCATTATGCGGGGTTCGAGCGATGAAAGTGCTTTGCCAATTCGGCAGTTTCGTCATTGTGAAGCACCCCGCGGCCGGGTGCAAGCGCCCGCCGTAGGGCGGCGTTAATTTTTATTTTTTAGCATCGCCCGGACGACGAGGTTGGCGAACGTCTTTTGGGTTCTGTCGCTAACGAGCAAGTCCGAGAGGCTGAACGTGTAATCGAAAGGCTTGCTGTGGCTGATTCGTCTCTGCAACTCCGGCGTCAGGGCGCGAACGACGTAGACCGTCTTGACCCGAGGGTTCAGGTTCCGGTCGTTTTCGAACGACTTCATCGCGGCGCCGAGACGCTCGAGCGATCCAGCGGGGTCGGCGCCGGCTTTTACCTCGACCGAGAGTAACGGCAGACCCCTTGGATCGCGGAGCGAGACGTCGGGCTCGCTCGCGAAGCAGAGGTGATAGCCCCCTTTCAACCGCAAGATTCGAACATCCGCCACGCGGTCGATCAATTCGGTATGCATTTCGGGTGTGTAGTCGCTAGCCGTCGAATCGCGCCATGCGACCTGCTCCAGTTCCCCACGCAGGTGTTGAATCAGAATGGTGCGTATGGCTTCCTCCCCCGCGGCGCCAACGGCGTTGTTCCATGATCCTTGGATCGTCGCCCCGGCGCTGGCGAACTGGTATCCTGGCAAGTCGCGCGCGTCAATGTCCGCGGCGCCCTTCAGCATCGCCGAGATGATGCTATTGAGGGTGATGACGATCTTCGAGATCGATTCGACGCTCAATCGCTGCGACCATCCGGCCTCGATGGCGGCCACGTTGCCGCCGACCAAAGCGCCCAAGCCCTTCTGCGAGATGAGCGCGACGGTTCGGTAGTAACGCAACAGTGCCGGCTGCTGTGAGAGGATCCTGGGGTGGCAGAACACCAGCAGAGGATGGATTTGCTTTTCTTGCGCCCGTTCCCACGCGTGCGCCTCAATACCAAGGGATCTGGGATTCGACCAATCGAACCCGTTTTCGACGCGCACAAGTTTGGAAACTTCTTGAATCGCTTCCCAAAGGCGCAGTCCCCGAATCCGGCGAACGAAGAAGGTTGCGCGAAGGCTGTATTGCGCGAATTCATCCGACGCGAGCAGTTCATCGTGAAATTTCTTGATGTCCATGCCGGTTTCCCGCGCGGGTCAATGTAATGATCGCCAAACATAGGCGCATTTTCGCAGCTCGTTGCGACCGTGCGCTCCCATTTGCTGGCTGCTGTTCCCCTTGCCGCGCCCCAACGTCCAGATATGTTCGGTCATCATTCCGGCGCGTGCCGCGAGGTCGCACAAGATCAAATCGACGGGGACCTCGTCCCCGGCATACTGGACATTGTCGTTAACCATGACGACGCGCCCCCCCGGCCGCAGAAGCCTGGCGAGTTCGAAGATGACGATGGCGGACTCCAGGAAGTAGTTGCGCACCATCCGCGGGACGTTGGTATTGTTCAACCGGCCTTCGCGGCTGTGTTCCTCGAGGCGGGCCAGGACCTCCTGCAGGGCCTCCTGCTCCTCGAACGCGACGAGCGCACGTTCAAAAAGGTCGAGGTTTCCGGTTCCAGCATGATGGGTGCGCAACTCGTCAACTTTAGCGCGGTTTTCAACGGTGCATGACAGCAGCGCCTGACGCAATTCCTTCAGCCGGCTCTGCCCAACTCCGAGGTACGCCAGCTCGAGCGCATAGGTCCGTGTGTAGTCGTAGCGATTGCAGTACGGAGGCGACGTCACGACCATGTCGAAGCTGGCCGGCTGGAATTCGGTCAGCATAGTCAAGCACGATCCTTGGTGTGTCTCGATTTGACCGCGTTCCGCCCCGCCGGGCCTGCCGAAAAGGTCGGAGGCGTGCATGTCGGCGAGCATCGTCCGCAATTGGGCCATCACTGCCTGGCTGAAGCCTGGGATCGGGCCCTTGTTGAACGGCTTGCCTTTCAAATCGCGCCGTGAGCGCTCATCCCAGCGCAGGTACTGGCCATCCTTTCGCGTAAAACTGACCGATTCGAGAACGGCAAAGCACGCCGCCTCAAACAAAAGCCGAAGGTCGGGGACGTTCATCTCGTCCCGAACGTATGTCCGGTAGCTCGTGATTTCGCGCTCGGTGGCGTCGGCAAAGGCGTCCCTGGTGATCGTCAAATGGCGGAAGCCGAGTTCCGGATCACTATGGCGTTTCCAATCGCTGGCGGCAAACCGATCGACCGCCGCTCGGAACGCCTGGCGTGAAACCCGTTCAACCGCCTGACGCGCTTCGATGACGAAAATGCCCACCGGCAGCAGTTCAATTCCGGTGGCGTCCCAACCCAGGTCACGGCTCGCGAACAACGCCGCCCCAGCACCCCCAAATGGATCGAGGAGCCGTCCCGGCTTTGGTGCGAATTCGCCCAACATGTACTCCACCAGCGCGGCCGAAAAACCCTCCTTGTACTTGAACCAACGGTAAAAGGGCCGCGCCCGGTTCGATTGGTAGCTTACAAGCTGTCGCGTCAGCGAGGGATTGACCGTAATCTTGTGGCGATACGCCTCGTGTAAAGCGAGTCTCTCGACATCAGTTGGTTGAGTGGCTGTGTTCGCGCGCCGCATGCGACCTCCTGCCTGGTGTTTTGTTCAGTTGCCATCATCACGTTTCCGCCAACCCTCGTCAAGCCCCCGCCAACTGGAAGTCGCAGGGCGCGGGTGGGCCTTGGCCAGCGCCGAACGCCGCTGGCCAGCCCGGATTATTCAGGGTCCGGGGAGGAACTCGCGCACTGTGCTGTAGCAGAATTCGCAAGAATTCTGGCGTAACTCGCGTCCACGGCCTGACTTCTTGCGAAGCCAGCTACGGGACCATGAATAATCCGGGCCAGGAACGGTCACACGAACCCGCGGCGCAAGCAAGGTCACTCAAGCCGCGTTGCTCGGCAGGCCGACTTCCATGCCTTCGCCGAAGTAGTACTTGCGAGCTTCGGCGTTGGCCAATACCTCTTGCGGGCTGCCGTGGCAAAGGACGCGGCCGCCCCGGATCACGTAGCTGCGATCGGTGATCTGCAGCGTTTCGCGCACCTGGTGGTCGGTGATCAGAATCGAAATACCGCTGGTACGCAGGGCGCGGATGATGTCTTGGATGCTGGCGATCGTCACCGGGTCGATGCCGGTGAACGGCTCGTCGAGAAGGATCAACTTGGGTTTCGAGACGAGACACCGGGCGATTTCGAGCCGCCGCCGTTCGCCGCCCGAAAGCGAAAGGGCCAGCGACTTGCGGAGCCGGGCAATGTCGAACTGGTTGAGCAACTCGTCGCAACGGGCGCGGCGCGTCTTGCGGTCGATGCCGATCATCTCCATCATGCCCAGCAGGTTTTTTTCGACCGTCAGCTTGCGGAAGACGCTCGACTCCTGGGCCAGGTAGCCCATGCCGCCCTCGCGGGCGCGGCGGAACATGGGCCAGCGGGTGACGTCGAGCCCGTTGAGCACGACCTTGCCGGCGTTCGGCTCGATCATGCCGCAGGCCATGCGGAAGCTGGTCGTCTTGCCGGCGCCGTTGGGACCCAACAACCCGACGATCTCCCCCTTGTCGACGTCGAAATCGACGCCATCGACGACGCGGCGGCGGCCGTAAATTTTCACCAAGCCGTGAACGGCGAGAACGGGCATGTTGGCACCCTCCGTGGTTGTCGTAAGTCAGGCTTTCCAGCCTGACGTATCCTGGCCTTGAAGCGGGTCATTGTTCTCTTTACCGTACCAGCCCCATCCTCGCGAAGTCGGGGAAAAAAGGAAACCAGACATCGGTGTACGGCAAGTGGTCGAGCGCGTGGGGCCAATAAATGTAGAGCGCCTTGCCGATCAGCAGGTCGCGCTTGACGTAATGTTCGCTGCCGCGCCCGAATTGGCCGTCGCTCCAGAGTCGGCTGTCGCTACTGCGGGGACTGTTGTCGCCCAGCATCATGAATTCGTCGGGACCGAGCCTGAATGCCACCGCCGGAACATTGCCGAACAGTATCTTCCAACGCTCTTCCGTGCGAGGATCGACGGCCGCCGTCGGGCCGCGGGCATATTCATCGAACCGCCAGCCGCTGGAATCGGCGCGGAGAGGGTCTCGGTCGCCAATGAGATTCGCGTAGTGTTCGTTGTAATCTTCATTGACGCGAAGTTCTCGGGAGTCGGCCCGATAATACACGTCGCGCAACACGCGCAAATGGCCTACGCGCAGCGCGACGCCGTCGCAGCCGAAGCGCGCGGGTTGCAAGTCGCGCGATCCGGGGTAGTGGCGCGCGAGCGAATCGAAGCGGCCGTCGAACGGCACCGATTTGCCGTCGACCCAGAGCAAAAGCTGATCGTCGACGTTGGCGAACTGCAAACGGTGCTTACCCGGTCCGCGGACGCGGGTCTTGACGTCTCGCTTGAACTCGCGGTCCTCCGACGATGAAAACGTGGCGTCCCCGTTTTCCACGTTGATCCGGCACTCGAACAGGCAATCGGCCTCGACCAGCCCCAAGACCAACTCGCCTTGGTCGCCGCGGATGTTAACCTGGCAATCCAGGGCCAGATCGCTGACCCAGCACTTGCCGAAGTCCGGTCCATTACGGCGGTGCGAGCGAATGACGCCCATGTTGTATCCGTAGGAGTCGGTGATCAGTTGCGCCGGCACGGAGCGCTCGCCGGGCATGAGATCCCAGTCGGCCGGCGAGGGCAGGCGGTGCTCATAGACCAGCAGGGCCCGGCCGTTGTCGTCGCCGGCCTCGGTTTCGAACGTGCGGCCATCGTCGCTCGAGGTCCAGGCCCTTGGCGCCCCGGCGGCCGGCTGCCAACGGCGTGGCGCCTGGGGAAGCGCGAAGTCGTTGTCGTACACGACTTGCAGCATGGCCTGAACCTTGTCGGCCGGCTTGCGCGCGAGCGCCATGGTGCGCTCGCGCTGCATCCGGACCATTTGGTCCGAGTTCAACATGGTCTGCCCCAGATCGTCGCCGGCGGTCAGATCCTCGGCGCTGGTCAGCAGGTCACCGCGGTGGATCACGAGCGTTTCGTTGGAAAGCCCGCACAGCCGTTTGATATAGTTCTGGTGAGCGCCGTGCGGATAGTGAAACACCGCCACGTCCCAGCGCTTCGGATCATTGAACTCGTAGGCGAATTTGCCCACCAGAATCCGATCGCCCTTGAACGACGGCGGCTCGGGCAATCGCCTGAGTTCGATCAACATCGCCTCCGATCCGGCGGCGCTCGCGAATTGCGCGGGGCGATTCTCGTCCGGGGGCGCCAAACAGAGCTTCAAGGTTTTCTTGTCGACGTCGAAGATCCCCAACCGCGTCCCCGCCTTGCCGTCCGTCGTCAAGTCGATCTGTCGCGGATCTTTGCCGGCTCGGATCGTGTAGGCGCCTGTTTCCACTTCGCCCGAGGGCAACTTCAGCGTCTCTCTGCCCTCCGACAGCGTGAGCTTCGCGCCGTTCATTCGCTTGTCCGATTCACCACCCTGCTTGACGGAAACGATTTCCCAGCGTCCGGTGGGAGCCTGCGCCTCCACCTTGAAGTTCATTTCGAAGCCGCAGTTGGGGCAAACACATGCCACGACTTCGTGCTCGTATTGAAATTCCTCGGCCTGCCGCGTGGTCTTGAGGAACTGCGCATCGTTCTCGTTCGGCTCCTCCTCGCTGGCGCTGACCAGGTAGGGGAAGCCGCAGTTGTCGCACTTCAGATCCTTGTGCTGTCCGCGCAGCGTGGTGGCCATCGAGCCGGTGGGGATGACGAACGCCTCGGCCTCGAACGTGCGGAACAGAAAGGCCAGCACAAAGGCGATCACCACCGATTCGACCGTCTCGCGGATGCCGTCCTTCATGGGCCTGTCGGCCGGCGCGCTCGGCTGGGCGGCGGCCGGCTTGCGCGGGGAGGAGGCGGCGTCCTTGCCGCGTGATTTCAGTTCTGGGGACTTGCTCATGTCAGCGAATATAGCGGATTTTGGTCAGGTCGGGAACTTGAAATCCCCAGTTCGCCGCCGGCGACGAGCGGCTGGGATAGTGGACCAGAAACGGCTTGCCCAGCAGCAGTTCGGCCGGCACGCCCGGCCCGGCGTTCCAATCGCGGCTGTCGAGCGAGATCGGGCTGTTGTCGCCCAATACGAAGTATTCGTCGCCACCCAGGCGATATTGCCCCAGGCCGGTGGCGGCCCGACGCGAACGACGCGGCGGTGTGTAGTAAATGTCGCGGTAAAGCTTCACTTCCGATAGCTCGATGCCCAGCCCTTGCGTGCCAATCTTGATCGGTCGCGACGTGGGTTCAAAACGCCGGCCGCTCGGCATGTACGGATACGTGAACACCGCCTGGCCGCCGAGTGCCAGCAGCACCTGCCGGTCGACCAGCGCCAGTTCCAGCTTCGTAAGGCCCAGATCGAGCCGCGGCAGATCCCGGGCCGAGGCCACTTGCCGGGCATCATGGAACAACTCACCGCGGCGCGTCGCCGGATCGAGCATGAGGAGGAATTGCGACGAGCCATCGGTCGCGAACAACGCCAGCCGTCCGGCGCCGGACACTCGCAGCTTGCACACCAGCAGCAGATCGCGCACCGCGTACGACTCGACAACCGGACGGGTCTGGTTGTAGCCATAGCCGTCATCGATGGGAACCTCTTCCGTTTCGCCAGGCCGGCCCGGCCGACGCCGCCCATGGCGGTAGGTGAGCCAGTCAGTGGGGATTTTGGAAGTCGGAAGTCGGAAGTCGGAAGTTGGAAGGTCGGACATTTCGAGGTCGCGTGGCTCGATTTCTTCTTCTGAACCCTGAACCCTGAACCCCGAACCCTCCACGGCCTCCCAGCGCGTGCGGCCCGGCTCGCCAAGCCAACGATCGGCCAGGCCGTCATTCGGCGGCTGAAAGGCGGCGTCATGCACCAGAATGGCCAAGGCGCGAAGGTTCCTGAGCGTCTTGCGTTGGATGACGCCGTCGGCGTAGACGTCGCCGGCGCGGATTTCGATCGTTTCTCCCGGCAGTCCGGCGATCCGTTTGACGAACACCTCAGTGGCCCTGCTGGGATCGCGGAAGGCCGCCAGTTCCCAGCGCCTCGGCCGACGCGCCAGAAACGCCGCGCGGTGAACCAGAATCCGGTCGCCCTCGGCCGGCGGTACCGCTTCCAACTCGACGGCGGCCGACCCACAGTTCGGGCACACCGCTCGCTTGCCCGGCATTGCCGGTTCGTCGGCGCCGCAGGCGAAGGGAAGGCCGCACTCAGGGCAAGTGATGTCGCGGTGCAGGCCCACCAGCGCATCGGCCATCGAGCCGGTCGGGACGATGAACCACTCGACCTGCCATGTGACCACCAGGGCCAGCACGATCAAGAGCTTCACGACGGTTTCGACCGACTGCCGTAGCGGGCAAGAGGTGGCGGAGCGAACGCTGCTTTTGACGCGCAGGACGTACATGGGTCATTGGTATCCTTGTTCCCACGCGGAGCGTGGGAACGAGCAACTGACAACTGACCTCACTTCTCCGCCCCCGTCTCCAGCACGGCCAGAAACGCCTTCTGCGGAATATCGACGTTCCCGACCGACTTCATCCGCTTCTTGCCTTCGCGCTGCTTGGCCCAGAGCTTGCGCTTGCGCGTGATGTCGCCGCCGTAGCACTTGGCGGTGACGTTCTTGCGCATGGCGGAAATGGTTTCGCGCGCGATGATCCGGCTTCCAATGGCGGCCTGGATGGCGACCTCGAACATGTGCCGGTCGATTTCGCCGCGTAGCTTTTTGACGATGGCCCGGCCGCGGCGGTCGGCGTCGGCCCGGTCGCAAATGACCGACAGCGCGTCGACCCGTTTTCCGCCCACCAGGATGTCGAGCCGCGCCAGGTTGGCGGGGAAATAGCCGACCAATTCGTAATCCATCGTGCCGTAACCGCGCGTGCAACTTTTGAGCTTGTCGTGCAGATCGTAGATCACCTCGGCCAGCGGCAGGTTGTAGACCAGCATGGCTCGAGTGGGCGAAAGGTACTCGGTTCGCACGTATTCGCCGCGGCGGTCGGTGCAAAGCTGCATCACCGAACCGATTGATTCGGTGGGGAGCACGAAGCTCACCTTGACCACCGGCTGGCGAAATTCCTCGATGTCGCCGGCGTCGGGCACCTGTTGCGGATTGTAGATCCGCAGGGTCTCGCCCGCCTTGGTGACGATCTCGTAGGTGACGTTGGGCGCGGTCTGCACCAGGTCGAGGTCCGATTCCTGTTCCAGCCGCTGCTGGATGATCTCCATGTGCAACAGTCCCAGGAAGCCGCAGCGAAAGCCGAATCCCAGGGCATCGCTCGTTTCGGGTTCAAAGATGAAACTGGGGTCGTTGATCGAAAGCTTGCTGAGAGCCTCGCGCAGCTCCTCGAAATTCTGGCCGTCGGAGGGGTAAAGGCCGCAGAACACCATCCGTTTCGGCTGCTGGTAGCCCGGCAGGGCCACCGCCGCGTCGTCGCCCGGCGTGCCCACCGTGTCGCCGACATGAACCTGGCTGAGCGACTTGATGTTGCAGATCAGGTAACCGACCTGCCCGGCTTGCAACGCCTCGCAGGCCTTGCGTTGGGGCACGAACTGGCCCAGTTCGAGTACCTCGTGGACGTAGCCGGTCTTGAGGAATCGGATCTTCTGCCCTTTCATCACGGTGCCGTTCATCAGTCGCACGTAGGTAATCGCGCCGCGGAATTCATCGTAGTGCGAATCGAACACCATCGCCTGCAACGAGCCGCCCGGGTCGCCGGCGGGCGCCGGGATCCGCTCGACGATCGCGTCCAACAGCGCCTCGACGCCCAGCCCCGTCTTGGCGCTGACCGGCAACACGTCGGCCGAATCGATCCCGAGGCTATGTTCCATCTCCTCCATCACCTGCTCGGGCCGAGCGTGGACGAGGTCGATTTTGTTCAACACCGGCACGATCGTCAGCGCGCTTTCCATGGCCGCGAAGGCATTGGCCACTGTTTGGGCTTCGACCCCTTGGAAGGCGTCGACCAGCAGCAAGGCCCCTTCGCAGCAGGCGAGACTCCGCGACACTTCGTAATGGAAATCGACGTGGCCCGGCGTATCGATCAGGTTGAGCTCGTAAGTCCGGCCCTTGGACAAGTAGCGCATCGAGACGGCACGGGCCTTGATGGTGATGCCCCGTTCGCGTTCCAGGTCCATGTCGTCGAGCAACTGTTCGCGCAGCTCGCGGCGGCTGACCGTGCCGGTCAATTCGATCAGCCGGTCGGCCAACGTGCTCTTGCCGTGGTCGATGTGGGCGATGATGCAGAAGTTGCGGATGTGCTGGCAGTCGATGTGCGACAAGGGGGACGTCCGGGGTTCAGGGTTCAGGGTTCGGGGTTCGGGGGGGAGTTATACTGCGAGCGGGCTGCTTCCGACACTAACCCGCGGCGCAAGCAAGGCGCGTAACTACTTGCCTTGCTTGCGCCGCGGGTTAGTGTACAGGACTGCGGAATGTCTAACCTCTAACCTCTAACCTCTAACCTGCGTCGATGCTCCGCTCGCGCCAATCCCGCGGCGCCGATGTAACCGGCGTCGCCGCCCAGCGTGGCATAGTCGATTTTCGTTCGCTCGGCGAGCACGGGAAACGCCCGGCGGCGGACTTCCTCGCGCACTCGCTCGATGAAGCGGCGTCCGACGGCCGTTTTTTCGCAGCCGAACGTCATGGCCCCGCCCAGCACGATGCCACTGGGGTCGATCGTATGCATCACGCTCACGACGCCCACCCCCAGGTAACGGGCCGTGTCGAGAATGATTTCCATCGAAAGCTCATCTCCCGCGTCGGCCTCCTGGGCCAGCAGCAGCGGCGTCAAAGTTTCGCCTGCTTCGATCCGCGCGGCGAGCGAGCTCGTCTGTCCGGAATCCAGCGCCTCGCGGGTGCGTTTCACCACCGCCGGGGCGCTGGCGTAGGCCTCGAGGTGTCCGGTCTGGCCGCAGGTGCAGAGGCGCGCGTCGTCGCGATAATCAATGATGATGTGGCCGCACTCGGCGCCGTGGCTGTGTTCGCCGTCGATCGACCGCTCGCCGACGATAATGCCGGCGCCAATGCCGGTGCCCAGCGTGAATAAGACCATGCTGGGAAGTTCCTTGCCGCTTCCGACCCAAAACTCACCGTAGGCCGCCGCCGCGGCGTCGTTGGCGAAGGCCACCGCGAGGCCGCACTGACGAGCCAGGGTATCTCGAATCGGGAAATTGATCCAGCCCGGCAGGTTCGCCGGATCCACGAGCAATCCGGCCGGAAGGTCCATCGTGCCCGGCGACCCAAGGCCGACGCGCGCCACTTGCGCAAGCTGCAGGCCGGCCGCGGCGATCGCCCGCAGCACCGCTTGGGCCATGCGGCGAGTCGCATCTTCCGCGCCCCTTTGGGGTTCGGTCTCGATACTGATCCAGGAAAGGGGTCGCCCCCGGTCGTCGACGACCCCCACTTTCATATTGGTGCCGCCTAGATCGACGCCCACAAAAAAAGGGCCTTGAGCCTCGGCCAGCGGCAGGAAACGACGCGACTCGGGCATGGCATCGGGCCGAACCGACGACGGTTCGATCGGGGGCGGAGGGGAAGGAGCGATAGGGCAAGTATAAGGGCCGCATCGGGTAACGGCAATCGCAGGTGTTCAAACCGGCCCACCGCCGTGTTCAACGCCTCTAGCCGTCCCCGCCTACACGCTGGTACTATGATACTTCACGCGGTCGAGAATGAGACATTCACGGTGGCTGGGGCGGAGCCTAAGCGATGCCCCGGTCGCTATGTAGCCGGGCATCGCTTCCCATGAAAACCATTCGCAAGCTGCTGGTCGCCAACCGCAGTGAAATCGCGACCCGCGTGTTCCGCACCGCCCACGAACAGGGCATCCGCACCGTTGCCATCTACTCCCACGAGGACCGCTTCGCGCTGCACCGCTTCAAGGCCGACGAAGCCTATCTCATCGGCCGCGCGGGCGAGCCGATCCGGGCCTATCTCGATATCGAGGGCATCGTCGAATTGGCCCTCCGCCACGGCGTCGACGCGATCCATCCCGGCTACGGGTTCCTGTCGGAGAACCCGGATTTCGCTCGGGCCTGCGAAGCGGCGGACATCCTCTTCTGCGGCCCGCCGCCCACGATTCTCGAACAGCTTGGCGACAAGCTCGTCGCCCGCAAAATCGCCGGCGAAGCCGGCGTGCCCGTGCTCGCCGGCAGCAGCCAGCCGATCAGCGCCGGAAAGGACGCCAACCAACTGGCCGAAAAACTCGGCTACCCCGTGCTCCTGAAAGCCGCCAAGGGGGGCGGCGGACGCGGCATGAGGGTGGTCAACCGCGCCGAGGAACTGGCGGCCTCGCTGGAACAAGCCCAACGCGAGGCCAACGCCGCCTTTGGCAGCCCCGATGTGTTCCTGGAGAAGTTCATCGCCCGACCACGGCACATTGAAGTCCAGTTGATGGGCGACAAGCACGGACACCTGGTCCATCTCTTCGAACGCGACTGCTCCGTGCAAAGGCGGCACCAGAAGGTGGTCGAGATCGCCCCGGCCGTGAACCTCGACGCCGCTCTGCGGGCCGGAATTTGCGAGGCCGCGCTGACCATCGGCCGCGCCGTGCGCTATGAAAGCGCCGGCACCGTCGAGTTCCTGGTCGATTCCCAGACCGGCAAGTTCTACTTCATCGAGGTCAACCCTCGCATCCAGGTCGAGCACACTTGCACCGAGCAAGTCACGGGCGTCGACCTGGTGAAGTGCCAATTGCTGGTGGCCCAGGGACGGCCGTTGGACGACCCCGACATCGGACTCGGCTCACAAGACGCGGTTCGGGTGGAAGGCTACGCCATGCAGTGCCGGATCACCACCGAGGATCCGCTGAACAACTTCCGCCCCGACTACGGCCGGGTGGCCCACTACCGCTCGACGGGCGGACCCGGCGTGCGGCTCGACGCCGGCACGGCCTTTTCCGGGGCCATGGTCACGCCCTATTACGATTCGCTGCTGGTCAAGGTCATCACGTCGGGCAAGCGCTTCAGCGAGGCCGCTCGCCGCATGGAACGCTGCCTGCAAGAGTTCCGCATCCGCGGGGTGAAGACGAACATCCCTTTCCTGATCAACCTGGTCACGCACCCCCAGTTCATCGCCGGCGGATGCACGACGCGGTTTCTCGACGAGACGCCGGAACTATTCCAGTTCGTCGCCCGCCGCGACCGCGCGACGAAGGTGTTTCTTTACCTGGCCGACGTGCTGGTGAACGGCCACGCGCTGGTCAAGAACCGACCCGCGCGAATTCGCCGCGAGCCGGCGCCCTTGCCCGCCCTCGACCACGACCTCGACCGGCGCGCCCCGCCGCCCGAGGGCACGCGGCATCGACTCAAGCAGCTTGGCGCCGAAGGCTTCAGCCAGTGGGTGCTGAAGCAGAAGCCGCTCCTGCTGACCGACACGACCCTCCGCGACGCCCACCAGTCGCTCTTGGCGACGCGGTTGCGAACGCACGACATGCTGGCCGTCGCCGAGACCTACGCCCGGCGGCACGCCGAGTTGTTTTCGCTCGAAATGTGGGGTGGGGCCACCTTCGACACGGCGATGCGGTTTCTCAAGGAGTGCCCTTGGCAACGGCTGGCCGACCTGCGGGAAAAAATACCCAACATCCTGTTCCAGATGCTGCTGCGCGCTTCCAACGCCCTGGGCTACTCGAATTACCCCGACAACCTGGTAAGGGCCTTTGTCGAGGAGGCGGCCGACGCGGGGATCGACCTGTTTCGCGTCTTCGACTCGCTCAACTGGGTTCCCAACATGCGGGTGGCCATGGAGGCCGTGCAAAAAACCGGCGCGATTTGCGAAGCGGCCATCTGCTACACGGGCGACGTACTCGATCCCAAGCGCGCCAAGTACGACCTGAAGTACTATGTCGAGTTGGCGCGGGAGCTTGAGGGGATGGGCGCCCACATGCTGGCCATCAAGGACATGGCCGGCCTGTGCAAGCCCTACGCCGCCGAAAAGCTGGTCCGCGCGCTGAAGCAGGAGGTGGGCATCCCGATCCACTTCCACACGCACGACACGAGCGGCGTGCAAGCCGCCGCGATCCTCAAGGCGGCCGAGGCCCATTTGGACATCGCCGACGCGGCCTTCGCCCCGATGTCGGGCCTTACGTCGCAGCCCAACCTGAACTCGGTGGTCGAGGCGCTGCGTTTCACGCCCCGCGACACGGGCCTCGCCGCCGGACCACTCGAGGAGACGGCGAACTACTGGGAGGCGGTGCGCGAGTTTTACGCCCCCTTCGAGACGGGCATGATGGCCGGCACCGCCGACGTCTACCGGAACGAGATGCCTGGCGGCCAGTACACCAACCTCTACGAACAGGCCAAGGCCATCGGCCTGGGCCACCGCTGGCACGAGATCTGCAAGATGTACGCCGACGTCAACCAACTCTTTGGCGACATCGTCAAGGTCACGCCTTCATCGAAGGCGGTCGGCGACATGGCCTTGTTCCTGATCGCCAACCAGCTCACGGTCGACGACGTGCTCGATTCCGAGCGCGATTTGTCGTTTCCCGAATCGGTGGTCGACCTGATGGCGGGCCGCATGGGTCGTCCGCCCGGTGGTTTTCCGGCCAAGGTGCAAAAGCGCATCCTGCGCGGGCAAAAGCCGCTGCGCGGGCGGCCCGGGGCGAGCCTGCCGTCGGCCGACCTCAAGGCCGCGGCGGCCGAACTGGAAAAGCGCACCGGCCGGCCCGCCTCGCGCCGCGACGTGGTCTCGTATTTGATCTATCCGCGCGTCGTGGCCGAGTTCCTCGCGCACGGCGAGATGTACGGCGACACGAGCATCCTCCCCACGCCGGCCTTTCTTTACGGGCCGTTGCCCAACGAGGAAATCTCGGTCGAGATCGAGCCGGGCAAGACGCTGGTGATCAAGTTCCTCACGGTCGGCGATCCGCAACCCGACGGTTGCCGCACCGTGTTCTTCGAGCTCAACGGCCAGCCCCGCGACGTGACCATCCGCGACGCCGCGCTGGAGCCCGACGTTGGCCGGCGCCCCAAGGCCGATCCGGCCAAGGTGAAGGAGGTTGGCGCGCCGATGCCCGGCATGGTGGTCCAGGTGGCCGTTCACGCCGGCGACACGGTCGCGAAGGGGCGGAAACTCTTGACGATGGAAGCCATGAAAATGGAGACCACGCTTTACGCCGAGCGCGACGGCCAGATCGCCGAGGTGCTCGTCGCGCCGGGCGACCAGGTCGCGACCGGTGACTTGATCGTGAAGTGGGAGTAGTCGGAGTAGACGGGAACGCCTCCCTGCCGCGCGCATGCGTTTCGGGCTCGGCGAAATAACCGTGACCAAGGACATCGACATGTGCCGGTGAGCTAAGTATACGATGACTGGTTGACACAGCGGGCCGCGCACGGCAACATTTCGTGGGCGGAGGCCAAGCACCGCATGTCTGGAAATTGATCTGTCTGGAAATGGAACGCCCGTGCGCATTGACTCGATCGAAGTGTTTCACGTCGCGATGCCCTTGATCAGCCCTTGGCGGACGGCCTACGGCGAGGACGCGGCGATCGAGTCGGTGCTGGTCAAGATGCAAAGCGGCGGCGTGACCGGCTGGGGCGAATCGGCCCCGTTCGCCGCTCCTTGCTATAGCGGGGAATGGGCCGGCGGAGCGTTTTACGTGATCCGCGATTGGCTCGCCCCCGCGCTGGTGGGCGGGTGGATCGAGTCGGGCGACGCCCTGCAAGCGCGGCTGGCGCACTTCAAGGGGAACCCTTTCGCCAAAGCGGCTCTCGACACGGCCTGGTGGGTGCTCGAAGCCAATCGCCGCGGGCAGCCGCTGCATCAACTACTGGGCGCCACCCGCGACGCGGTCGACGTCGGCGCCGATTTCAGCGTGATGGATTCGATCGGCGACCTGTTACGCGCGATGGGCGGCGCGGTCGAGTCGGGCTTCCAACGGATCAAGCTCAAGTACCGCCCCGGCTGGGACATGGCGATGCTGCGGGCCGTGCGGCAGGAGTTCCCCAGCCAGACGATCCACATCGACTGCAACAGCGGCTACAGCATGCGGCACTTCGAAATGTTCTGCCAGCTCGACGATTTCAACCTGGCGATGATCGAGCAACCGCTGTCGCACGACGACCTGATCGACCATGCGCGGCTGCAATCGGCCATTCGCACGCCGGTCTGCCTCGACGAGAGCGTCAGTTCGGTGTTCCGCGCCGAGCAGGCGCTCGACCTGGGCAGTTGCCGCTGGATGAACATCAAGCCGGGCCGAGTGGGAGGGCTGACCAACGCCGTGGCGATCCACAACCTGTGCCGCGAGGCGAAGGTTCCCTGCTGGGTCGGCGGCATGCTCGAAAGCGCCGTCGGCGGCCGAATTGGCGCGGCGCTGGCGACGCTCGACAACTTCACCTACCCGGCTGACATTTTCCCCTCGTCGCGGTTTTACGCGAGGGATCTCAGCCGGCCGGAAATCGAGTTGGTCCGTGGACCCGACGGCGGCCCGCGGGTGGCGCTGTCGAACGAGCCGGGGATCGGCACCGAGCCGGACCCCGAGCGGCTGGAGACCTGCTGCCGAGCAAGGGCGAAGATCGAGGCGGCATAAGCTCGATTGTTGCGGTTGTCGCAGCCAGTTTGCCGCGCGGTCCATGAGCAGATAGAATCGAGCGTAGGGATTGAGGGTCTGACGATGAAAACAGTCAAATACGTGTACTGGGAGGAGGAGGGCGCCTGGATTGGCCACCTCCAAGACTATCCCGATTACTGGACTCAAGGTGCGACGCTCGACGACCTCAAGGAGCACCTCAAGGATCTACATCGAGATTTGACGAGCGGCGAGCTAGCTGGCATTCGCAAGGTCGACGAGTTGATCGTACAATGAAGCGGGCAGGCCTGATTGCGACGATTGAGCGATTCGGTTGTGTGCTGGTCCGGCACGGAGGTAAGCACGACTGGTATCGCAATCCGATGAGCGGGGTTTCACAACCAGTACCGCGTCACCGTGAGATCAAGGAGGGGCTAGCGCGACGCATCATCAAGATGCTGAGCAATCCGTGACCCAGAAAACTCCTTGCTGGGGTCGCCTTGAAGATCCCGAGCCAGCCAAAATTCAGTGCCGGAATCCTCATCTCGCTGAAGTGACGCCTCAAAGCTGGCATGAAGCTGCACGATCAATTCTCTTTTTCCTGAGCGCAACCCCTGTGGCACGCCATCACCAAACCGTTCCTCCATTTCGTCCGCGACCGTCGTCGGGCAGAAACGCTTGACGTCGCTGATAAACTGGTCCACCGCCTCCCTGCTGACCGACCTTCGGACCCCCTGCAATGACCGCCCTAGCTCCTCGACGCTTACGACGACGGCGACATCCGAGTAATTGCCAACCTGCCGCGACGCCGTTTCGGGCATTGCCTCGATCGCGTCGCGAAGGCAACGTCGGTGCGTGCGGTTAACGGCTTCCTCTAGGTCCGCGCCACAATAGAATCGGCCTTCGCGGAGGCTTTCGGAAAAGCGCGGCTTAAGGACGTCGCGAATGGCGTCCGCGGTTGGGATCTGAATTCGAGGCTGGCTCTGGTTCGTATCCTGCTCGGCCAGGAGCTCGCTGAGGTAGTGGTCGAGAATCTCGACCGAATCGTCCAGCGTCGGCGGCGGAACGGGCACAAAGCTCCCGAACCGACCGCTCCGGATGACCGCGTCGTCAAGCGAGTCGACGTAATTGGTCGTGCCTACGACGAGTCGCCCCAGTCGCGAGACTCGGTCAAGCTGCACCAAGAGCTCATTGACGCTCGCCTTTTCGTCGCTATGCATGTCAAACTGTTCGCGTCGCGAGCGAGCAACCGCATCCAGTTCGTCGATGACCAGCATCCGGCGCTCGTTTTCAGCGACCCAATCAAATTGCTCGCGGATCATGATTTGGCCCCAGCCAATGTACACCCCGCGCAAGTCCGACGGGCTGAGCAGGCGGACGTCGTGGTCCAGCTCGCCCGCGATGGCTCGCGCAAGCAGCGACTTGCCACAACCTGGGGGCCCGAAAAATAAAATGCCCGAGCACCGCGACGATCGCCGAATTGCCCTGCGGTGCGTTTCCGGCCAGATAATGTCATCCGCGATCTGCTTGCGGACCGTCTTGTAGCCAGCGACCTGGGCAAGCTTGATACGGGGGTCGACGGGAGCGATAACCGTGGGAGGGTCGATTCCCGACCCTGCGGGGCCCGGAAGATCATCAGGTGGCTGCTCGCAAAGCGCCTTCGGCCTGAACTGCAAGAACGTGTCACCCGCGCCGGGCGCAAGCACATGGCCGCGCGAGCCAAGATGGTGTGCCAAATCCGCCAGGTAGGGTCCGGCCCAAAGCACCGCCTCGCTTGGAACGACGAGGTTGAACGTGTCGTCGTTCTTTCTTTTCAGCCTCGCGAAGACCTTTTGGGCATAGAACGCCTCCATCGGTCCCGACCCGAGCAGTGTTTCCACCTCGTAACGGTCTCGCCCATTGACGACATCCGTGCGGGAGACTTTCTTCACGTCGCCATACTCGTCGAGCTCTTCGACGGAGATCTCCTCAAACGCCACCTTCGAGTCGGGTTGTGTCGCTTTGATCCAGTGCGCAAGTTGCGACTTGATGGCCAACGCGGTCCCGCTTTCGTTGCTGCCCTTGAATTTCGATGGCCCCTCTGACGATAACAACCTGCCGAGATTCCCAGCGGATCGCGCCAAGAGGTGCGGGTATGCGTCCTTGCTCCAAAGGAGCGTCGTGATCGGAGATATGTCAGAATCCGCTCCCTTGGGCTGCCCTCCTAGCAAGAAGAGGCATTCGAGGATGGATTTGACTTCCGCGGGCAATCGGCCGTCTTTTTGGAGGGGTGGCTGCGGCCTGAAGTCGAAGATCGGCCCGGGCCAGATCGCGCGAAGCCGGGCGGAGTCGACCGGTGAGTCCGAATCCTTCTTCAGTGCAACCAGGTTCATGTGGTGCGGCTCGTCGCAAAGCTGCAGGGCTTCCGCGCTCAAAACAGACCCCGTGAGGTACATCTGCAACATCGCGGCCGGGCCAACGATGACCTTCGGCGCTCGGTCGGCGAAATGGGATGTGCGCCCAAATCCTTGGGCGGCGCGGTATGCCCAACTGGCCATGCCTTCGAACGTCGGCTGGAGCCAGCGTTGGGTCGCGGAATCGTCCGGAACGTGCAGGAGGCACAGCAACGGATCATGTGCTGTCAAGGCTCGGAGGAACGCGATCTCGCGGTTTGCCTCGAGCCCCATCGCGCTTGGCCAAAACGGATCGGGCAAGATGACTTCCACCGGCGTCCGCGTGGCGGCCTCGGCAGGGTTCGATTCCGGAGAATCCGTCGGCACGTCGTCGCGCACCACAAGGCTGAAGAAATCGTCGCGGCCCCACCGATCCGTGGACGGGCGAACCTCCAACCCAGCGCGTTCGAGCTGCTTGCGGACCGCTCGCAGCGACTCTTGCCGAAGCCGCTCTGTGGCGTAGCCGAACGCCGCGACCAACTCCGCGAGCGTCGACTTCATGCCGGTCAGACTCAGGTCATTTCGGAACTTCGTACCGCGCTTCCGGGCTTCCAACATTGCCTCGGCGAGCGGGCGAACCTCGTCTCGATTGACCTGCTCGCGGCGGTTGGCATCTTCCGGCAAGCGAATGGTCAAAGTGTCCCCGCTCCGACGCTCGACGACGCCGACGACGCGGGGATCGTCGAGTCGAATCACCGTGTCGCCTTGCTGAACTCGCATCGCGTTTTTCCAGAGAAAGGGCAATTGGACCAAAGGACAAAACCGGCATATGGGCGGGCGGTCTTCGTCAGAATCCCACCATGATACAAACTGCACCGCCAAATGCAAACGAGATTTGTTGGCCGATTTGGCCTATACTATACGGGCCCTTTCGGCGCTGAAATCACGATGGAGATTGCCATGCATTTCTTGCTCTACGTTTGTCACCCGGCGGATGAAGCAAAAACGAGCCTACAAGCAAGGCGGCAGGTGTACGAGCGCTTGGTCGAGGAACATTTTATTTGCCGCGGCCGATTCTGTGGGCACTGCGACTATTTCTCAATCGGCGGCCGATGGTCCGGGATGCCGGATCTCTTGCGGTTGAAGCATGCGGACCCGCCGCGCTTCCGGGATTTCTTGAAGAAATACAAGGACATCCACAACGCAAAACGGGCCCTCGCCCTTTTCAAGAGGACATACGCTGATTACGAAGGCCGACCGCCTATCTGCCGTGACGACCCAGGAATCGACGGTGCGCCGGACGACGCCCGATTGATGGACAAGACCTTACTTTCAGAGCTGAAGCGAGGCTTCTCCGAATACGTCGAGTATGCGATCCCCTGGGAAAAACCCAACGTCATCTTCACCGTACTCGATGACAGCGTAGAAGATCAAGTAATTTCGCCACGAGAGGCGGCGGAAACCGACCCCGAATTCGTCACACCTGGAGCCGAGTTCAGGAAATGCCGCCAGGAGCTGAAACTTCGCGAGCAGCGACTCGATCAACTTCGCCGCGGCCTGCGGCTTGTCTTGGGCCACGAAGTCCTGGATTTCCTTGAGGTCTTGCTTCGCGAGAGCGCTGACCGAGGCGGCTTTCATTCGTTCGTGCGCCCCGACATCATCCGTCGGTTTCGTTCGCGGAGTTCTTCGAACACCTCGTCCGCCGGTTGACACCTTCCTTCGCGCAAATCATCGAGACCGGCCTTGAGTTCCTTTCGTAAGACCTCGACACGCCGCGCCCGGTGCTCGCGCTTGCGGGTCTCCCATTCGTCATCGGAGATCGCGCCGAAATCGCGCCGATTGAGCCCCATCATCAGCCAACCTTCCAAAACCTTGTCCGACTGGCTCTGCTGCGCCTCGCGGATCAGGCTGCGGATGTACTCGCTGGCGGTGCTGTAGTCCCCGTCAGCCACCTGGCTCTCGACGAAAGCCTTCATCGGCTCGGGCAACGACACGTTGAGGGAAGTCATTTCCATGCTCGAATTATGACCTCAATGACCGATTCTGTCAAATACTGCCATTCACGCCAGCCGGCGGCGCGAAGTGCGGCGGCCGGCGCGCCAATGGGTTCGTCGGGGTGCCCGGCGCGTCGCAGGCGAGCACGCCGTCGGCTTCCAAGAGCGACACCAAAGCCAGCGCGCCGACGCCGTTGCTCGTGGAAGTCAGGAAGCCACGGCGCAGGGGGGTGGGTGGATCGAATCGGGCGACGCACTGCAAGCGCGGCTGGCCCACTTCAAGGGAAACCCCTTCGCCAAAGCCGCGCTCGACACGGCCTGGTGGGTGCTCGAAGCCAAGCGCCGCGGAATGCCGCTGCATAAGCTGCTTGGCGCCACGCGCGCCGCGGTCGACGTCGGGGCCGATTTCAGCGTGATGGACTCGATCGGCGATCTGTTGCGCGCGCTCGGCGTTCCGCGCCGAGCAGGCGCTCGACCTGGGCAGTTGCCGTTGGATGAACATCAAGCCCGGCCGCGCCGCCGGGCTGACGAACGCCGTCGCGATCCATAACCTCTGCCGCGAGGCGAAGGTCCCCTGCTGGGTAGGCGGCATGCTCGAAAGCGCCGTCGGGGGGCGAATCTGCGCCGCGTTGGCCACACTCGACAACTTCACCTACCCGGCTGACATTTTTCCCTCGTCGCGTTTTAAGCGCGGGATCTCAGCCGGCCGGAAATCGAGTTGGTCCGTGGACCCGACGGCGGCCCGCGGGTTGCGCTGTCGAACGAGCCGGGGATCGGCACCGAGCCGGACCCCGAGCGGCTGGAGACCTGCTGCCGGGCTCGGGCCAGGATCGAGGCGGCATAAGCTCGATTGTTGCGGTTGTCGCAGCCAGTTTGCCGCGCGGTCCATGAGCAGATAGAATCAGCGTATGGATTGAGGGTCTGCAGCGGTGGGAAATAGGATCCATGGCATGGCGATCAACTGGCAGGACTACATCGAGGAGCGCAAGGAGGTGATGCTGGGCAAGCCCGTCTTCAAGGGCACGCGGCTCACGGTCGAGCACATCCTCAAGGAATTAGGCACGGGCATGAGCCAACAGGAATTGCTCGGCCATTATCCGACGCTCAAACCAGAGCACCTCCGCGCGGCCGCGCTTTATGCCGCGGCTGTAATGTCGATGGACGAGACGATCTACCAGTAGCGAAGCGGGAATCCGTCAATGGACTTTCTCGCTGACGAGAATGTGCCCCGTCCCTTGGTCGCTTGGATCCGCGAAGCCGGGCACGACGTGCTCCACGCGCCCGAATCGCAACCCGGCGCCGAGGATACCGAGTGGCTGAGCCGTGCCGAAGTTGCGGGCCGCGTGATTGTGACCTCGGACAAGGATTTTGGGGAACTGGTCTTCCTCTTTACAAGATGTGTAGAACAACGAGGGCAACGCCCCTGGTAGCGATCGCGGAAAAACCGATGGTCAAGCCGCGCTCCGCTTTCAATGGGTTAACCGAATTGCCAAAGAACCGAACGGGGGCTTCCCGCCTTCGGCGGATTTCGCTTGGGATCAGCAGCCCGCATCCCCTGCGCGGCGCTGCCTAAAAACTGAGCACAACCAACCGCCCGCGGCGCCCGCTGAAACGGCTGGCAAATCGGATGAAATCCTTGACGCGAAAAACTGTTTTCTATGGATTTTCATGGGGCCTTTTCGGTGGGCGGTTCCCGCGTCGTGGTTCATCGCGCTCATCGCTTTGGCAACGGGCTGCCTACGGTTTGAGCGGCTCTGCCCATAAATTAGGCACGACTTCCTCGTGGCAATCCAGCATCATTTTGACAGGTGGGCAGGCCACCCGCGATGCCGGGCGCGCGGACTGGCGACCGCCGCCCGCCAGAACGGCCCATTCGGTTCGCATTTTTCGGCGAAATCGCTGCATTGGCCGCCGATGGGCCCGGCTGCGGGCCGATCGCGGTTGCGGACGCCGGAGGGTCGTGATGGCTTGGTCGCCGCCCGCCGGCGCAGCCGTGACGTGAAGCGGTAAAAAGTGTCATCGCCATCGATACCACGGACCAATGACAACCTGACCTCGAACCCAATTCCATTCTACCGCTGTACGTTCGTGCGGGCAAGAGGCGGCCACACGAACCCGCGGCGCAAGCAAGGCGAATCTGGCCCCGCTCCGAGCGGATCCGTGTTGCGGCTCTATGTCGTCCCTTCGGGACTGTCGTCCGAAGGAATCCGCAATCCAGTGTTACCCCAAAACCGGCCGTTTTGAACCAAGCCGAAAAACGGGTGGATTCGCGGGTGCGTGGCTACTAGCCGGAAAAACTGCTTCACCGTGCCAGGCAAGCTGGCAGGGGTCGCTCGAAAAGATGTGTAGAACAGCTTGGCTGAACCCGATTTTCTCCCGCCGCCGTCCGTGCGCGATGGGTCGGTTAGTTTTTCCGGCGTTCGGCCATTTTGGCCCGTTCGCCGGGCATTTCAACCTTGGCCCAGAACGGGTGCTGGCGGTCGCCGCGGGTGCGGGCGTCTTCGAGCATCACCTTCAGGTCGGCTTCGACGAAGCCGTCGTCGAGCCGCGCTTTCGTTCCGTTCATGGTGAGCGTCGTCTTGCGATTGAAGTCGATGATCCCCGGTGAAAGGCAAAACGTGACCTTGCCGGCCCCCGTGGTGACGTTCAAGCCGTTGTTCGCGGTGGCTGTGGCTTTCGTCAACGAGGGCCGCGTGCCCTTCGGAGGCGGCCAGTGCTGCGGGTCGGCGACGGTCTTGGCGGGAAACTCGTCGAGTTCGACCCACCAGAAGTAATTGTCGCCGGTCCTCATGCTGCGGCCGTTGAATTCCTTGGGGTAAAAATCGCGGTGGTAGCGGCCCATCCAATCGAACAGCCGCTGGATCTCGTCGGAAAAGTCTTCGTGCCCGCGCCCTTCAAACTCGACCGCCGTGACGTTGTAGCCGCGGTTCATGTAACGGTCGAAGTCCTGGGCGTTGTGGGCCGGCTTGTCGCCGTCCAACTCGCCGCCCACGAAATAGGCGTGTACGTAGCGGCCGTTCTCCCAGATTCGCGAAATGAACTTGTCGGCGCGGGCGACGATCGGAATCACGCCGGCCCACAGGTCGGGATGCGCCAAGCCAATGTCCCAAGCGGCGTCGCCACCCATCGAGTGGCCGCTGAGAAACACGCGGTCGGCGTCGATCGAAAATCGGCGGCAGGCGTCGCGGAGCGTGTTGAGCACGGCTGCGTGCTCGGCGTCGGAAAACTGGTAGCCTGATTGCTCCCGCGTGGCCCACGCCGGCGCAATGACGATGTAACCGTGCCGCGACGCTTGTCCGAGCCGCATGGGGCCGGCCGACCACGGCCCGGCCCACCATTCGATCTGCTGCTCGGGCGTCGTCGCCGCGCCTCGCAACGTGATGATGGTCGGATAACGCCGGTACGGATCGTACTCGGGCGGAAGCTGTACGTAATAGGTGAGCGGTGGCTCGTCGGCCACAGCGTCCACCTGCAACTCGAAAAAGCCGGGCCGTTCCTGGTCGGGCTCGGGAATCGGCAGCGGAGGCCGCATGTGCGCCAGCAGTTTGGCCACCAATTCGGGCGTGGCCCCTTCCTGGGCGTCCAACTCGAGCAGGATTTCCTTGCGGCGGGCTCTCACCGGCTCGGCCAGGTAACGGCGCACCAGGTCGCGGGTTTCAAACAGCGACAGGGCCACCGGCAACTTTCGCACCGCGTCGTTCGTTCCGACCAGCCAACCGCTGACGGCCAGGGCCACCTTTTCCTCGATGTCGGGCGCGCCGGCGAATTGGAGAAAGGCCGCCATCCGGCCCAGCGAGTTGATCGTCAGGTCCGTACTGATCTCGTTGACGACCCTCATGAGCCGCCGGCCCTGGCCGGCGTCGCCGGCCGCCAGCGCCGCGACGTCGGCGCCGAGCCGCTTGACGATTTCGGCGCGCAGGTCACGCTCGCGGCGACTCGCCTCGATCGCTTGCTCGACCGCCTTCAGAATTTCACCCGCCACGCCCGCATCGGCGAAGTTGTTTCGCCATTGAAGCAGCCAATCGTCGGCCAATTGGTGCTGGCCCGCGCGGCGGCGGAGGTTGATTTCGGACAGCATGCGGCGGGCGCTGGCTTGCCTCAGCTCGCGCAAGATGGGCGCGAATTGCTTTTCGCTTTCCGGGAAGTCGCTGATGACCCGCTCGAGCTCTTGCTGGGAATCTTCGTAACGTTCGCTTTGCAAGAGCAGCCGCACCAACTTCAGGCGATCGTCGATTTTCGTGGCGTCGATCTGGCGCGCGAGAATTTTTCGCAGCGTGTCGGGCGGGATCGCGCTGGTGGCGATCCGCATGTCCCAGATGAAATTCTTCGTACCGGCCTGCTGCAGCGCCTCGACCTTGGTCCACTGGGGCGTGATCAGGGTGATCCCCTGAACCACGCTGATCGGCTGCCCGCCGGCGTTCATGGTGACGGTGCGGCGGCCCCATTCGTCCCAAGGCGCCACGGCGAGGAAGGCGCCCAACTGGGCCACTTTTCCACCGTTGCGCGTGGCGCGTTGCGCCACGTTGAAGCGTACCAAAGCCGGGCCCGCGTCGGGCCGGCCCGCCTCCCTTACCAGTGACTTGGGTAGGAATATCCGCCGCAGGTCGTCGTCGATCAGCACGATCAACCTGGGATCGGGAGCGCCTGCCGGAGGCGCGATCAGCACTTTTTCAGCCATGCTGGCCACTTTCGCCATGCGGCCTTCGAGGACTCGGCCATCCTTGAGCACGAACCGGTCGGCCCGCGCCTCAATGGAAACAGCCAAAAGCGCGAGTGCCAGCACGGCCGACGAACGCCCCCGGCCTGGTTGTTTGCGCGGCATGGATGGCTCTCCTCGGTGCGGAAATGCTTTCTCCATTGTCCCTGATGGCCGGAGCAAGTCAATGCTCTCAGCCGATTCTGTAGGGAACGCCCTCCGTGGCGTTCCATGAGGCTGGTGCGACGTCGACTCGCTACGCCGCTCGTCCATCGTGAAACTCGGTCGCCCACCGGTTTTGTTCCAGGTAGGGGGCGAATGGTCCGCTGCCGCAGAGCCAACGGCCGAACTGGTATCTGAGTGTTCGGCTCCAGTGCAGCGGCTCGTGAGCGTAGCGCGCAAGCAACGACCGATAGTGCTCGAATCGCGCCGCGGTGACCGGCGGATGGTCCTCGCGGAAGGCGACGGCCCAGACCGAGGCGGGCCGTTTCTTGGGACCGTGCCAGCCCATGATTCTCTGTGGATACTTTTCCAGCAACAGGTGCAACGCTTCGGGCGTGAACCGCCAATAGTCGCTGGGGTGATTGTGAATGTGGAAGAAAAACGGCACGGAGACCAACAAGGCCCCGTCGGGACGCAGGACGCGATGGATCTCGTCGAAGCCGCGCCAGAAACGCGGCACATGCTCGAACGTGTTCATCGCAATCACGGTCCCGACCGAGACATGGTCATGGCTCAACGATTCCACGTCGGCCACACGATCGACCCCCGGACCAGGCCGCATGTCGACGCCGACGTAGGGCTTGTTCGGAAATAACGAGCGGAGGTTCGCCCAGTCTTCCTGTCCCTCCACCTGGTACGAACCGATTTCCAGCACCGGAGCCGGTAGGTCAAACGCCTCGGCGACCGCGCGGGCAACACCGCTTTCGAAAAGATTCATGGCAAGGGGAACTCGAGTGTGAAAGGTTGGCCGCCGCCCCCGCGCCGGCCTCGTCAGGCCGCGCCGCGCCGAGGCGGTTCCAGAGGAGTGGTCGGCCGTAATATCGGCGTGATGGATGGCGGATCTTGAGGCCATCTCGCATCGGCGGGGGCTTAAGGTGAAGCTGCGTCAGCGGTTGGCGTGAGTCCCGCGGTAGTGGTATAATGCAAATGAGTGCTTTGCGAATTGCCAAAGGAGACGCCATGAGAATCGAAACGGCTCGCATTGTCGATTCTGGCCGGGGTCCGCAGATCGAAGGGCACCGGCTGACGGTGATGGATGTCTTCTATTACCTGCACCGCGGTCACGACTTCGACTTCATTTGCCGCGCTCTGCCGAGCCTGGCTCGCGAGCAATTCGACGCTGTCGTCGCGTACGTCAACGAACACCACGACGAGTTGGTCGAAAAGGATCGTCAAGTCGAGGAGCGCATCCGGCGGGGAATTGCCCAGCAGAAGGCCAAGGGGCTGTACCACGAAGTCGACGAGTCGGTCCCCGTGGAGAAGCGGGCAGAGCGGCTTAAGGTGAAGCTGCGTCAGCGGTTGACGGCGCAAGCGGAGAAAAACGGTGGCCACTCTCCTCGTTGACGCCAATCTGGACGGTCATGCCGCATTACTCGACCTTCGGCTCCGTACCGACACCTGGCGCGAGTTCCGCGACTATCTCGACATCCAATTCGTCCGCTTCGAGGAGGCCGGACTCAAGCGAACGGCCAAGGATGACGCCGTGTGGCGGTTGTGCCAAGAACGAGGCTACTACTTGCTCACCGCCAACCGGAATTACGAATCGACCATGACGCGCTCGACCGAGAAGCCGCTGCGAACGGCGATGCCGCCCGCTCGCGGTAGAATCCAATCGCGGTCATCATGTCCTGTTCACGCCGACGGCGCCTTCGACCGCCGCCAGTCCGTTGCCGGTCGCGTCGGCGACCCGCGCCGTCCCGACGTCCACCTCGACGTGGTGGTCATACCGGTCGTCGACCAGCGGCACGAATCGTTCCGGCTGATCATGGCCGTCGACGACGACGCGCTCAACCGAGGAGCCGCCGCCGCCGTTGGTGACCGTGATGTGATAGAAGGTTTCGCGGTAGCGGTAGTGGATCTTGAAGGATGACCAGTTCCGCGGAAAGCATGGCGCGAAGCGGAGCTTGTCGACGTCCAATTGGAATCCCAGCAGCGATTCCGTGATCAGGCGGTACATCCAGCCGGCCGAGCCGGTGTACCAGGTCCAGCCGCCGCGGCCCGTGAGGGGCGCGACGGCGTAAACGTCGGCCGCCACGACGTAGGGTTCGACGCGGTACACGGCGATCGCTTGCGCGGTGGCGGCATGAGTCACCGGGTTGATCAGCGAAAAGAGCTCCCATGCGCGGCGTGAATCGCCCATCGCCGCGAAGGCCATCACCGTCCACACGGCCGCGTGCGTGTACTGCCCGCCGTTCTCCCGCACTCCGGGCACGTACCCCTTGATGTATCCGGGGTTCAAAGGCGACTTGTCGAACGGCGGTTCGAGAAGTTGGATCAGGCGGGCGTCGCGGCGGACCAGAAGACGGTCGACGCTGTTCATCGCGGTCAGCGACCGGTCGCGCGTGCCCGCCCCCGAAAGGACCGACCAACTTTGCGGAATCGAGTCGATCTGGCACTCCGGGTTCGAGGCCGATCCCAGCGGAGTGCCGTCGTCGAAATAGGCGCGGCGATACCAGTCTCCGTCCCAGGCGTGCTCTTCGATGTTGCCCCGCAACCGGCCGGCTTCGATCGTGTACTTGTCGGCGACCGTGGAGTCGCCGCGGCGGCCCGCCAACTCGGCGAACCGCGTCAGTACGTCGTAGAGAAAGAAGGCCAGCCAGACGCTTTCGCCTTGGCCCCGCGCGCCGACCAGATTCATCCCGTCGTTCCAGTCGCCGCAGCCCATCAGCGGCAGGCCGTGCGCCCCGAAGCGCAGGCCGTGGTCGATCGCGCGGACGCAATGCTCGTAGAGCGCCGCCACGTCGCCCGAAACCACCGGCAAGTCGTAATACGATTCTTCCTCCGGCCGCACGGGACGCGCGTTGAGGAACGGCAGGCGCTCCTCGAGCACGCCGGTGTCGCCGGTCGCCGCCACGTAGCGGCAGGTCGCGTAGGGAAGCCAGAGGTAGTCGTCGGAGAAGTGCGTGCGCACTCCCCGGCCCGAGGGCGGGTGCCACCAGTGTTGCACGTCGCCTTCGTGAAACTGCCGCGCCGCGGCGCGGAGCAGATGTTCGCGCAGCACGCTGGGTTCGACATGCACCACGGCCATCGCATCCTGCAACTGGTCGCGGAAGCCGAACGCGCCGCCCGACTGATAGAAGCCGGTGCGACCCCACATCCGGCAGGAAAGAACCTGGTACACAAGCCAGCCGTTGGCCAGGAAGTTCACGGCCGGGTCGGGGGTTTCCCAGTACACCGTGCCCAGCGCCCGGCTCCAGTAGTGCCACACGCCCTCCAAAGCGCGCTGGGCGCCGGCCGCCCCCCGGAACCGCTGCGCCAGGTGCCGCGCGTGGGCTTCGTCCTGCGCGCTGCCGAGGATGAACACGATGTCCTTCTGTTGTCCGTCGTCCAGCTCAAGGGGAACCTGCATCGCCGCGCAGGGATCGAGTCCCGCGCCGACGCGGCCCGAGAGCCGTGTTCGGCGCAGCGCGGCGGGGTTCGCCGGCATGCCATTGCGGCCGAGAAACTCCGTGCGGTCGCCGGTCACGGTTCGCACCGTCTCGCTGCTATCGACGAACACGACCCGCTCGGCGAATTCCGAACTGTAGGCGTTGCGCGCGAAAAGCGCGCCCGTGACCGGGTCGAGCTCGGTGACCACATGCGGCAACGTCTTGTCGCGCAGATCGCCGAGCACCCACTCCCAATAACCGGTGACCGACAGGCGGCGTGTCCGGCCCGAGCGGTTGGTGATCCGCAGCCGGGCGAACTTCACGGGTTCATCGGCGGCGACGAAAATGGAGAGCTCGCTCACGATGCCGTCGTCGGCGTATTCGAAGATGGTGTACCCGAACCCGTGACGTGCGACGTAGGGCATTTCACCGCGGGCCGGAAGAGGCGTGGGCGACCAGAAACGACCGGTTTCCTCGTCGCGGATGTAGATCGCCTCGCCGCTGGTGTCGGCGACCGGGTCGTTGTACCAGGGAGTCAGCCGGAACTCGTGACTGTTTTCCGACCAGGTGTAAGCGCCGCCGCTCTCCGATACGACGGTGCCGAAGCGCGGATTGGCGATCACGTTCACCCAGGGGGCCGGCGTCGTTTGCGAGGGGCCCAGCAGCGTGACGTACTCCTTGCCGTCGCGGCTGAAACCGCCCAGCCCGTTGAAAAACGTCAGATCCCGCCGGGGAATCTCGGCCGGCGGCGCGGGTTCGCTCCGGCGACGCAACGGTTTCAACGCCGGCAGCAAAACGTCGCCCCGGCCGCGACGCTCCGCCTGCTCGCGCAGCGTTCCCGCGTCGTCCAGCAGCACCACCCGCGCGACCGTCTGCAGCAACGCGCGGTCCTCTTCCGACATCTGTTCGCCGCGGCGCACGAAAATCCCCCCCGGCTTGTCGACCAGCGACGCTTCCGGACTGGCGGCGATCAGATCCATGATCGTGTCTTGCAGCGCCTGGCGATAAACCGAATCGTCCTCATTCCAAACGACCAGGTCGACGGCGAGCCCTTTCATCCGCCAATAGGCGTGGGCCTGCACCGCCTGGCGCACCAACTCGATTTTCGCGTGGTCGCGAATACGCACCAGCACGATCGGCAGGTCTCCCGAGATCCCGTAGCCCCAAAGGCCCGATTGGGCGCGCCGGTTGCGGCTCAAGATGGCGGCCTTGGCGCGGCGCAAGGCCGAGGCGTAGATCACCGAACCGGCCAGCCGCCCGTAGGCCTGGGCGTCGGCCTCCGTGGCGTTGAGCTGCCGAAGCAGGATATGGCTGTGCGTCCAGGCCAGATCGAACACCCGGTCGGCAAGGTGCGGGTCGTAGTATTTGTTCATCATGGCCGTAACGGCCTCGCGCGTCTCCGCCGCGCCGGTGACCAGGTCGACCCGCACCGTCTCGTTCGGCTGCAGCAAAATGACCTGCCGGATGCAGACCACGGGATCGAGCACCGGTCCCTGGCTGTCGGACAAGGGCGCGCGACGCTCCAGCGCGGCCGGAGCGGCCAAGGTTCTGCCTCGGCCGATGAATTTCATGCGATCCGTTTCGAACGAGGCCTCGCCCACCGTCGTGCCGCGAACCGTCATCAAGTGCATCAACCACGGCGGCCGCTCGTCGTCCGAGCGCGGCCGGCGAGTGCAGAGGATGGCGTTCCGGTCCCTGACCAGTTCCGTCTGGATGAACAGGTTGCTGAACGCCGGATGGGCCAGATCCTGGCCCGGCGGGGCCAGCACCACCTCGGCATAGCTGGTCACCTCGATGGTCCTGGGCGATTCGGACCGGTTCGTGAGCGTGATCCGGCGCAACTCGACGTCGTCCTCGGGCGAGACGCTGATCTCCGTGTGCGCGTCGATCCGTTCATCGCGCCGGCGGAACTCGGCGCGGGCCTGGGTGAAAATCGCCTGGTATCGTTTGGTGTACGCGAGCGTCGGTTGCAAGGCGGTCGACCAGACCTTGCCGCTCTCCAGATCGCGCAGATAGCAGAACGATCCCCAGTCGTCGCGAGTGGGGTCTTCACGCCAGCGCGTCACTTGCAGTTCGCGCCAGCGGCTGTAGCCCCCACCGGCGCTGGTAATCACCACATGATAGCGGCCGTTGGAAAGCAAGTGGACTTCCGGCGCCGCCCCGCTGGGGTCGCTGAAGACCCGCATCGTCCCCTCCTCTTCGGCCGACGCGGAGCGCGTGGCGCCGGCTTCCGCGACGTGGGGAAATACCGGCGCGCTGGCCTTGGGCACGCGCTCCTGCAACAACAGATCGGCGGCCCGCAACATCGGATCGGATTCGAAGCGGCGTTGCATCGGCTTGTCCAGCAACAGATACGCCAGCGACAGCAGGCTCATGGCCTGGTGGTGGGCCATGAACTGCCGGACGGTGACCCGCTTCGCGCCCCGCGGCACCCGCGCGGGCGTGAAGTCGATGGCTTCGTACAGTCCGTAAGCGCCCTCGAAGCCCTCGGCCGCCAGCCGTTCCAGGTTGCGGCAGGCGGCCTCCGGGGCCACCATCAGGGCCAGCGCGCTGGCGTAGGGTGCGATCACCAGATCCTCGGCGAGCCCGCGCTTGAGCCCCAGTCCGGGCACCCCGAAGGCCCGGTACTGATAGTTCATGTGCAGGTCGAGCGTGTTGTAGCCCGACTCCGAAATACCCCACGGCACCCCGCGCTGGCGGCCGTAGTTGATCTGCCGGCGCACCACCGCCTTGTAGGTCCGGTCCAGAATCGTGTTCTCGTAGGTGGGCATCACCAACAGCGGCATGACGTACTCGAACAGCGAGCCGCTCCAACTCAACAGCGCCGGCGTTCCGCTGGTCGTCGTGAGCATCCGGCTCAGCGCGAACCAATGCTCCTGGCCCACCTGGCCCTGGGCGATCGCAACGTAGCTCGCCAGCCGCGCCTCGGACGCCAGCAGATCGTAGAAGCCGGCGTCGAGGCGCCGATCGTCGACGTTGTACCCAATCGCGAACAAGTCGCGCGACTTGTCGAACAGGAACAAAAAATCGACGTCCGCCAACTCCTGGCACGTTTCGGCGATATGTTCGAGCGTCCTCATTCTCTCGGTGGCTCGCCGCGAGGCCTCGACAATCGCGTGACGCAGTTGCCCCAACCCATCGTTCAGTCCGCCCAGTTGAGCGACAATCGCGTCGAATGACGGCAGCAGCGACGACGGCAATGCCGCCACCTCTCGAAGGTTTGGCACCTCGTCGAGCCGCGCCAACAGCGACTTCAACTCGTTGATTTGCCGCGGCCGCTCCGCCGAGCCGTTGCGCCACGAATCTTCGGGAAGCGGCGGGAGCTCCGCCCAGGGGGCCAGTTGCGACAGATCATTCCGATGGTCGACGCACGAGCGCTCGAAGGCCCGGGCCCACCCTTCGAGATCCTTGTCGGCTTCCGTGGCGGCCGTAATCTCGGCCGCCGCCGTCACGAGCCGCGCCAGCATCGCCGCGGAAGCGTTCAGCGTGACCGGTTGATGCTCGACCAGATCGTCGACGAGTCGCTCGATCTTGCGTATGACGTCGGCGGAAACCAGTGGGACGCGGGCCTGCCGCGGGGTTGTGCGTAGCCCGCGGGCAACGTCCAACAGCACGCGGGCCGTGTCGCGCAGTCCACCAAAGGCCCGCAGCGGCAGTACCTTGGCCTCCGCCAACTCCAGCAAGCCGCGGCGGAGCACCAGCAGGTGTCCCACAAGGTTTCCGCTGTCCACCGTCGAGACGTAAAGCGGGCGCAAGGGCGCCAGTGAACGCGTGTCGTACCAGTTGTAGAGATGGCCGCGGTAGCGCTCCATCCGGGCCAAGGTGTCAAACGTCTTTTGCGTGCGATCGAGCAATCGGACGACGGAACAATAGCCAAAATCATAGGCGGCCAGATCCGCCAGCAGCCCCATGCCAATGTTCGTCGGGCTGGTACGCGACGCGATGGCCGGGGCCGGCTGTTCCTGGAAATTGTCGGGCGGCAGCCAATTCTCTTCCTGCGTGACGAAGTCTTCGAAGTAACGCCACGTCAGCCGGGACAACTTTTCCAGAAATACGCGCTGCGGGACCGACAGGCGAACCGGCGGAGGGGCCAGCGTCCGGCTTAGCCACCAGGCGACGGCCGGCGAGATGAACCATAAAGCCAGCAGTGGCCCCGCGATCGGCAGCATGTCGGCGCGGAACCGCGCCAGCAGCGCGGTCGCCGCGACGGCAACCGCCGGCGCGACGCACATCGAGCGGAAGAAGCCGGGTAAATCGGCCGGGGCGCCGCGCTCGGCGCTGCGGGCGGTTTTCCACTCCAGCAGGTTTCTTTTCGTCCAGACGACCCGCGCCAGCGTTCGCACGATCGCATCGAGGCTGATGTACGCGTCGTAGGGCAGGAAAACCAGCGCGAAGAGAACCTGCGCCGCTTGTTTGCCCATGGCGCCGGAGGTCGCGCGAAGGTGCGTCGCCGGCGGCAAGTCGGCCGGCTTGCGGACCAGTTCCGTAGCGAGCGAAAGCAGCGGCACGGTGCCGAGCACCACCAGCGCGAAGACGGTCGCGGCCGTTCCCAGCGGTGGGCCGACCAGCAGCCAACAACCCAAAACGAGCGCCAGCATCGCCGGCGGCACGAGGCTGCGCCGAAAGTTGTCGAAGATCTTCCACCACGACAACGACGAGATCGGGTTGTCGGCCCGCTCGGCGCCGAACCTGGGAACCCAGGGCAGCAGCCACCAGGCGATCTGCCAGTCGCCGCGGATCCAACGGTGGCGGCGGCTGACGTCGGCTGGGTAGCGGGATGGATACTCCTCGTACAGTTCGATGTCGCTCAACAGCGCGGAGCGGGCATGCGCGCATTCCAGCAGGTCGTGGCTCAGGATGGCGTTCTCGGGGAACCCCTCACAGCTTTTCGCGAAGGCGTCCAGGTCGTAGATGCCCTTGCCGACGAACGACCCTTCCCCGAACAGATCCTGATAGACGTCGGACACGACCCGCGTGTAAGGGTCGACGCCCGCGTCCCCAGCGAAAAGACGCACGAACCACGATCGCTGCGCGCTCGGCAGGCTCACGCCCACGCGCGGCTGTAAGATGCCGTAGCCCTCGACGACACGGCGGTGCTTCGGATCCCACACCGGCCGGTTGAGCGGGTGCGCCATCGAACCCACCATTTTCCGCGCCGAATCGCGCGGCAATTGCGTATCCGTGTCGAGTGTGATGACGTACCGCACCTCCGGCAGCACGATCGTTTCGCCCACGATGTGCGAGAACTTGTCGCGAGCGCCGCCGCGCACCAGCGAGTTGAACTCCGCCAGCTTTCCTCGCTTCCGCTCGTAGCCCATCCACACGCCGTCTCGCGCGTTCCATCGCCGCGGACGGTGGAAAAGGAAGAAAATATCGGATCGCCGCCGCTCGTATTTCTGGTTGAGTTGTTCGATACCTTCCCGGGCCAGCCGCGCGAGTTCAAGGTCGGCCGGCATGATCTCTTGCTCGGCGTCTTCGAAATCGGTCAACAGCGCGAAATGCAGATGATCGTCGCGGTTGGCGAGGTATCGCACCTCGAGTCCTTCCAGCAGATCCTCCACGCCCTCGGCGCCGGCGAGCATGGTCGGCACGACGACCATCGTGCGGTGCTCCGGTGGAATCCCTTCGCTGAAGTCCATCCGCGGCAGCGGCCGCGGGGATACCAGCAGGGTCGCCAACCAGTTGGCGACCCCGATACCCCAATGCGCCGCGCAGAGCGTGAGCGGGATGGCGAGCAGCATGAGCGACAGGTGGCCCGCGCGCCAACCGGACGAGTCGAGGAAGGCCGCCATCGCCCCGACCGTGAGCAGCAGCACGCCGCTGATGTAAAAGAACAATGGGAAGCGCCGGCCGATCTTCGCCGCCGTGATCCGCGGCGACCAGCGCGTTTTCACATGGCGCTCCAGCGCGGCGCGGCCCCGGTCGATGAGGTAATAGCCGACGTGCGCCGTGCGATCGTCCGGCGCGGCCGCCGCCGCGGTCTGGGCGAGCTGAATCGCCTTGCGGGCGATTTCGTACTCCGAGGCGCGGCTGCGCTTGGCGATCTCCTCGACTCCGTGCCGGCAGCGGTCGCGAGTCGCGAAGTCCGTCTCGGCGTAGACACGCGCCGGATCTTCACGCAGGGTCTGTTCGACCAGGCTGTGATTTTCGACGAACGTCCGCCAATCGTTCGAGCTGAGAAAGCGGAGGCTGGTGATGCTGTTGCCCATTGAGACCTGGTCGGCGGCCTGCGCCTGTCCCTCGGCCAGAACCAGCCGTTCGATGGTCAGCCCCTGCTCGGACAGGCGGTGCTCCAACCAACTGTTGGCGAAGGCGAAATGCGGGCTTTGCCCTTGCAGGTGCCTGGTGAGCTCCGCCAGGAACGCGCCCGACAGCGGCGGGTTGGCGCGCGCCATGTCGGCCAGCACCAGCACCAGGTCGGTCGGGTTCTGCTCGACCACCCGCACCATCCGCTCGGCCCAGTCGTCGGCCAGGTCTTGATCGTTTCGCCCCGTGGCCACTCGCGCCGCCACGCGGCGCAAGTTTTCGATCAACGCCAACCGCAGCATGATCGGAATCGCCCACAGCTCACCCAGTTTCAATGGTTCCACCGTCTGGTAGGCCGCGATGAAGCCATTGACGCCGCCGGCGTCCACGCGTCCGTCGACGTGCGCGATGAGTTCCAGGACGATACCGTACACCCTGGGGCAGCCCGCCGCCGATCCGCCGGCCAGCCGCGGCAGCTCACGGTTGTAGGCTCGCGGCAGGTGCCGCCTGGCCGTCCGAATCTGCTCTTCGATCAGATAGAAATTGTCGAGCAGCCATTCCGCGGCGGGCGAGATCCGCCGGTTCCGCTTGGCGGCCGCCGTGACGAGGTGGTACGTTTCGACGAGGATTCGCTCATTGTCGTCGAGGCGTGGAATGAGCTTGTCGGAAACCCGCCCGCCGGCAAGTTGCTGGCTCGCCGCCAGCGCTTTGGCATGCCCCTCGAGTTGGTCGATGCTGAACAGTTCCGCGCGTAGCGGCTGCTCCTCGACCCGATGCTGCGACAGCCCGTCCGCGTCGTTGGCCAGTCGCCACGAACCCAGACGCCAGGGGCGCAGTCGTTCCAGTCGCGCTTTCATCGCGTGAACAACCACCGGCACCTCGTCTTGGCAAAGTTCTGTTCAATGTTTGAGGCTGTCCGAAAACTCGTGCAACGCGATGGCGCGCTGTCGTGGGACGACCTTCCCAGGCCGTCCGCCGCGGAAGACGGCCTGGGAAGGCCGTCCCACGGGGAGTTTTCGGATAGCCTCTTAATATGGTTCGTAATCCCGCCTTGAGGATTCACGATCCTGATTCTATCGCCGGAAGCCGGGAACGCAAGGAGGCCGGCCACGATGGCTACGATGGGCTACCATGCCCCGAGTTGTTTCATGATGCGTTCTCGCGCGGCTTCGAGGGCGGCGGGGAGCTTGGCGGGGTCTTTGCCGCTGGCCTGGGCCATGTCGGCATGGCCCCCGCCGCCGCGGGCGTTGGAATGCTTACGCTTGGGTACGCCATGAAAAATAGCTACTCCGGGCGGGATTCCGTGCTCGTGGCCTTGGCAAAAGACTTTCCATAGCCATAATATGGAAATGCCAGGATCCAAGAAGTCAACTCGTGGAAGTCAAAAAAACGTCCTGCGGATTCTCCTTACGGAAGCCGAGCGCAAGGCCCTGGACGCAGCCGCAAATTCCGAGACGATCGCGACTTCATCCTGGGCCCGGATGCAGCGCTTGTTGCTCGCAAAAGCGGAAGGCTTCCACGCCAGCCAACGCGGTCATGCTTCAATGGGCGGATAACGCCAAAATTCCGCCGGAACTCGACGATGACATCGAGGGTGAACCGGACACGCGGGACACGCTCAAGAGTTGCCGTTGAATCCGGCGTCGGTTAGACTGCATGTTAGTACGTGACGAGGAATTCCATGCCCCTGCGCCTTTCGAGCATGCCCGAGCATGCCCAGTTCGCCGCCGTACGACCCTGTCGCGGATGCGAGTGGAAGTTCTGACCCTTTGGGGACCATGGGTGGCAGCGAGCGGCTGGCCGAGGTTCTATTGCCGGGGCTGACTGCCAGGATGTGGCGAGCGCGGCTGCTGACTTTCGCGGTTGTCGCGGCCGACATCGCCGACGAGGTCGTAAGACGCAGTAGTGACCAAGAGGATCTGCGGCTCAAGGCGAAGCTCGCCTTTGAACGGCTCTTCGTCTCTGGTCTGGTTCGACGCGAAGCCGATGTCCCGGAGCGTTACTCAGGCTCGTCCCGCCGGCTTCCCGGACAACGAATCGCACGACAGGTATTGCGTTTCACCGACGAGCCGCTCACAAGGCAGAATTTCATTAAAGGCCAGGCTGTCAACGGCCAGTCGGGCGTCATGTCGCGTCTTGCGCGCCATCTCGAATTGCTCGGCGACGATGGCCAGGTTGCGGGCCGTGGTTTTGACCTGCGATCCGAATGGGCGCGCTCAGCGGCAGCGGCAGCGGCAGCGGCCGCTGACGATACCGATCAGGCAGGCAGTGCTGCGGCCGGCAAATTCCACAAGAAGATCCTCGATTCGGTCACTGCACTTTCCGAGAACTCGCACACAACCCAGACCTCCAGGATCGACCTCGCTAGTATACACTGGTACCTTTTATGGAACCGCGCGATTCACGGCGTTTTCCCACGCGTGGCCTGAAATTCATGCATTCCAACTTCCATTGCCATCAGGGGTTGCGGCTCGACTTTTCGTGTTGTCTGGTCGCGCACCCACTCAGCCAATAAATCAACCCATCGAGTTGGAACCTACGTTCCGCGAGTCGCGCAGCGAATTTCGGGCGGATTTCATGGGCTGCCCGGCGCCGGTGCGATCCGGACCTCACGATGATTTGTGCGGTGTCCCGCCGTGTGGCAAGTGTCCAGCTCGCCCGG
>Ga0307372_10000579_pt1 | contig 65049 bp, 57 predicted proteins | sample OX1MG_FD_202533 | JGI IMG/M metagenome (GOLD analysis project Ga0307372, IMG submission 202533) | Soil microbial communities from Risofladan, Vaasa, Finland - OX-1 | ecosystem: Environmental > Terrestrial > Soil > Coastal area > Acid sulfate soil | place: Finland: Risofladan, Vaasa | collected... | reverse complement strand
CCTGGCTGATCAGGCCGGAGCCCGGGCCCGCTCCAGCTGTCGCGACCGCCGGCACCAGTCCGTCTCCGGGCGGGCGGCCCGCGCCCGGAAACCACCCCGGCACGCGGAGCTGTCCCCAGCCGACGATGAAGTACTGCTGCACGATCATCATCAGGCTCTGGGTCACCCAATAGAGCGCCACGCCCTGCTGGAAGTTGAGCGCCACCACCACGATGACGACCGGCATGAGGTACGCCATCTGCGAGCTCACCCGGTACATCTGGAGCTCCTGGTCGCTCATGTCCGGGCGCTGAGGCTGCACCATCATCTTCGTCTGCACAAAGGTCAGCGCCCCCGCCAGCACCGGGACGATCAGCAGCTGGGGGTGGTGGAGCAGGTCGGATTGGAACGGGGTCTTGGTGAGGTTGGCGATCCACAGGAAGTACAGACCGGGCAGATGGGCGGTCGTGAGCTTGTGGATCGAGCCGTAGAGCGCATAGATGATCGGCATCTGCAGCAGCAGCGGCAGGCATCCGGTCAGCTGCCCCATCGGGTTGATGCCGTGCTCCTTGTAGACCGCCATGATCTCCTGCTGCTGCCGGCGCGGATCGCTCTTGTACTTCTTGCGCAGCTCGTTCAGCTGAGGCGCGATCCGCTGCTGCTCCTTCTGGAGGCGCCGCTGGGTGCGGATCTGATAGCGGAACAGCGGGAAGAGAAGGCCGCGTAGGAGCAGCGTGAGCGTGATCACCGCCAGCCCGAAGGCGCCGATCAGACGGGTCGGCCCGAAGCCGCGGAACACGTGGTAGAGGAAGTCGAGGCCGACCGCGATCGGGGTCAGCAGGACCCAGAAGAAGACCGCCAGGATCGGGTTGGAGGGAGGCGGCAGCGCCGGGTTCGAGATCGTGAGCAGGCTAGCGTCCACCCAGGCGCTCCTGCGGCAGCGGCACCGGGTCGTACCCGCCCGGATGGAAGGGATGGCAGCGGGCGAGGCGCCGGATCCCGAGCCACCACCCGCGGCGCGCGCCGTGGAGCTCGATCGCCTCGGCGGTGTAGCGCGAACAGGTGGGCTGGTAGCGACACGAGCTCAGCAGCCCGAAGAGCGGTCCCAGCGTCCCCTGGTAGACGCGCAGGAACGCCAGTGAGGCGCGGGTCACCTCGACGCGCCCAGGCGGGCGAGGCCGTCGTCCAGGGCCCGACCGAGTCGCCCGACCGGGGCGCCCAGGGCGGCCGGCGACGCGATCACCACCAGGTCCCATGCCGCCAGCCGCGCCAGTCGCTGAGCCGTCAGAGCCCGGAGCTGGCGGCGCAGTCGGTTGCGCGCCACCGCACCCCCCAACCGGCCGGCCACGGTGATGCCCACCCGGGGGTGGTCGAGCCCATTGCCGCGGCGCTGGAGCCGGAGAAGAGGGCCAGCGACGCCGCAGCGCGCCGCCCGGACTGCAGCGAAGTCACGTGACCGCCGCAGGCGGTGGCGCCGTTTCACCGCACCGGCGCGGGCGTCAACAGCCGCCGCCCCTTGCGGCGGCGGGCCTTGAGGACGCGGACGCCACCCGGGCTGGACATCCGGATCCGGAACCCGTGGGTCTTGCGACGGTACCGCTTCTTGGGCTGATAGGTGCGCTTGATGGGGATGGCCTCCTCGCCGCCAGCCTCGGGTCCGGTGGGGCTGAGCAGATGCCACCAGAGGACGCCGCAGGCGCGGGTCGCCAGCATACCAGAGAGTCCCGCAACCTCCCGCACGCCCCGGGCCCAGCAGGCCGCCCTGGCCGGCCGGGCGCGTTGCGCCGGCTGCGTCCCGGTGCTATGCTTCCGACTCGCCTCCGGGGTCGGTCGGACCGGGTCACAGCATTGCGTCCCACTCCTCGGTGCGCCATGCCTCGCCGCAGGTTTTCCACTGCTGTGCAAAAGGTGTGAATCGTGGAGATCCAGCGTGCTGTCGCGCCCTGGGCACAGGTGCCCAGCGCCGGGCGCGTCAGGACGCGCCGGCCCGGCGGGGCTCCCCCGTGATCGATCCTGAGCAGCTGTGGTCGGCCGCCCAGGACGAGCTCCGCGTCCAGGTCAGTCGCTCCAGCTACGAGGCCTGGTTGAAGAACGCCCGGATCCTCGACGTCGACGCCACCGGCAGCCGTGTCCGCCTGGGGGTGCCGACCGAGCTGGCCCGTGACTGGGTCGCCGACCGCTACGCTCCCCTGATCCGGGAGACGCTCGCCGCCATCCTCGCCCAGGACGGGGAGGTCGAGCTGATCGTGGCGGTCGCACCCGCCCCCCAGCCCGAGGACCCTGGCGACGCCGCCCCGCTGACCCTCGCCCAGGTGGGGGATGATCCCCAGCGACCGCGGCCGGATCGAACCGGGGCGATCGTGCTGGGCACGCTCAACCCCCGCTACACCTTCGGTGCCTTCGTGGTGGGCAACAGCTCGCGCTTCGCCCACGCCGCCTGCAAGGCGGTGGGCGACTCCCCGGGGCGGGCCTACAACCCCCTGTTCCTCTACGGCGGGGTGGGCCTGGGCAAGACCCATCTCATGCACGCCATCGGGCATGCGGTGCTGGAGATCCATGGGTGCCGGGTCGCCTACATCACCTCCGAGAGCTTTCTCAACCAGATGATCCTCGCCATCCAGGAGAACCGGATGGCCGACTTCCGCACCCGCTTCCGCACCGTCGACGTGCTCCTGGTTGACGACATCCAGTTCCTCGCGGGCAAGGACCGCACCCAAGAGGAGTTCTTCCACACCTTCAACGCCCTCCACGAGCTGGGCCGCCAGCTGGTGATCAGCAGCGACCGTCCGCCCCGGGACATCCCCACCCTGGAGGATCGCCTGCGCACCCGCTTCGAGGGGGGGCTGATGGCGGACATTCAGCCTCCGGACTTCGAGACCCGCCTGGCGATCCTGCGCAGCAAGCTGGGCGGCGAGGCGCACTGGCTCAGTGAGGAGGTGCTCTCCTTCATCGCCCACAAGATCCAAAAGAACATCCGCGAGCTGGAGGGGGCCCTGATTCGTCTGCTCGCCCACGCCTCCCTCACCGGGGGTCACCCGCTCAGCCTCACCGAGGTGAGCCAACTCCTCCACGACATCATCCCCACCGCCGATCAGCAGCCTCCCACGGTGGAGGCGATCCAGGAGGCGGTGGCCGGCTACTACGGGATCTCGGTCGAGGAGATGAAGAGCAAGCGGCGCGACAAGCACATCGTCCTGCCCCGGCAGATGGCGATGTTCATCATCCGCGAGGAGATCGCCATGAGCCTGCCGGCGATTGGGCAGGCGTTCGGAGGCCGGGACCACACCACCGTCCTCCACTCCTGCGAGAAGATCGGGACCGACATCAAAGAGGACGTCCGTCTGCTGGCTGATCTGACTCGCCTGCGCGAGACCCTCCACGTCGCCTGACGGAGCCGGCCGGGCTCTCGCTCCACGCCCACCTGTGGGTAGAGCGGGCGGGGCCTGTGGGCAACCCGACCCGGGTCGATCCGGCGGTCGCGGCGAGCGTCCACCGGCTGGTCCCTCCACAGGTTTTCCCCAACCCAACCGAGATCACTCTGCGGGGTTGTCCCCACAATCCGGTCACCTACGGCGGGGACCGTTTGGAACAGCTCCCAAGTCTTACTATTCGTGCCTGTTCACAACTCCGCCAGCCCAGCGTCGGTGGCCTGGGACCGCGGGCCTCCCAAGGAGTCGCGCCGCATGAGGTGCACCGTCTCGCCCCAGCCTCTCGCTGCGGGGCTGGCCACCGTGAGCCGGGTGGTCTCTCCCCGGGCCACTCTCCCCATCCTCGGCAACGTCCTCGTGGAATGCGAGGGGACCGAGCTCCGGGTCGCAGCCACCAACCTCGACCTCTCCCTCCGCCACGTGCTCGCCGCCGAGGTCGAGGCGCCCGGTCGCGTGACCGTTCCGGCCCGGATTCTCACCGAGTTCGTCTCCGCCCTCCCGGAGGCTCCGCTCGCGTGGTCGCTGGACGTCGACACCCAGACCGTCCATCTTCGATGCGCCGGCTTCGACGCCCACATCCGCGGGGTCGACGCCACCGAGTTTCCCGCCCTCCCGCTACCCGATGGGGGCCGGCCCCTCGACCTGGAGGCGTCGGTGCTGGGGCGTGCGATCGAGCAGACCGTCCTCGCCGCCAGCTCTGACGAGGGGCGCCCGCTGTACACGGGGGTTCTCACCGAGATCGTCGGGCGGTCGATCACGATGGTGGCCACCGACGGGCACCGCCTTGCCCTCCGCCGGATCGGCGACGACCCCATCGCTGAGGGCGCCGAGACCGAGGCCGTCATCCTTCCGGCTCGCGCGCTCATCGAGCTGGGCCGGATCCTGCGCGGCCAGCCGGCGGGCACCTCGGTGCGCTTCACCGTCTCCGCCTCCCGCACCCAGGCGAGTTTTGAAGTGCCCGGGTTCCAGCTCCACACGCGCCTGATCGAGGGGGCCTACCCCAGCTACACCAAGGTGGTGCCCACCGAGGGGCAGACCACCGTCCGGCTCGCCAACCGCGAGCTGCTGACGAGCGCCCGGGTGGTGGCGCTGTTCGCCCGCGACGCCGCCAACGTCGTCAAGCTGCGCTGCGAGCCGGGGGCGGTCACCATCTCGGCGACCACCAACGAGGTGGGGGACAATCAGGCCAGCGTGCCCGCCACCGTCACCGGGGAGCCGATCAGCATCGCCTTCAATGCCCGCTACCTGCTGGACGTGCTCCAGATCCTGGAGAGCGATGAGGTGGAACTGCTCCTCAACGGCGCCCTCGCCCCCGGTCTGGTTCGGGCGGTGGGGGACGACAGCTACCGCTACGTGATCATGCCGGTGCGCGTCGCGCTCTGAGGCGCACCGGGCCCGTGCACATCGTCGAGCTCCGCCTTTTCGGATTCCGGGGCCATCAGGAGCTCCGGCTCCGGCTCGATCCCGGGCTGACGGTGATCCACGGGCAGAACGGCCAGGGCAAGACGACCCTGCTGGAGGGGATCGCGGTGCTCGCCCTGACCCGGAGCCCGCTGACCTCCTCGCAGACCGAGTGCCTCGCCTGGGGTGCCCCGGCGATGCGGCTCACCACCACCGTGGCGCGGCGAGACGGAGCCGTCGAGGTCGACCTCCGCTGGGATCGCGACGACACCGGCGCGGCCCGCCTCCGCCGCCGCTACCGGGTCGACGGCCAGCCGCGCCCCGCCCGGGCCGTGCTGGGCACGCTCCGGGTGGTGTGCTTCTGGCCCGACGATCTGGGCCTGGTCAAGGGCCCGGCGTCCGGGCGGCGCCGGCTCCTGGATGTCGCCATCAGCCAGGGGGACCCCGCCTACGCCGAGGCGGGGGTCCGCTACCGACGGGCGCTGGACCAGCGCAACGCCGCCCTGCGCCAGGAGCGCACCGGCGGATCGGGGTCAGGTCACCGCGCCTTCGACGCGGCCCTGATCCAGCACGGGTCGGTGCTGGTCGCCGCCCGGGCAGCGTTCGTGGCCGGGTTGGCCCCGCTCGCGGCCACGGCCCTGGTCGAGATTGGGGAGACGGCCCCGCTCCAGCTGGCGTACCGGCCCCAGCTCGGCCCCCTGGTCGTCAGCGCCTCCGCTCCCCTGCCCACCACGCGCGACCAGGCCGCCGAGCGGATCCGGGCGGGGCTGACCCAGGCGGCCTCGGCCGAGCGGGCCCGGGGGCAGACCCTGGTGGGGCCGCATCGCGACGAGGTGGAAGTGACCCTCGGCGCCCGGCCTGCTCGCGCCTTCGCGTCGCAGGGTCAGCAGCGCAGTATCGTGCTCGCGGTGAAGGTCGCCGAGGTCCGCCATCACCAAGGGGCCGCGGGCGAGCAGCCGGTCCTCCTCCTCGACGACGTCCTGTCCGAGCTGGACGCGGCGCGCCAGCGCGCCCTGCTGGGGGTGCTGGCCGTCGAGGGGCCCCAGCTGCAGACCCTGCTCACGGTCGCGGGCGACGGGCCGGCCCTGCTCCCCGGCGCGCGCCACCTGAGGATGGAGGCAGGTCGGGTGATCGCGACCGACCCCGATGCCGGCGGGCCCCCGTGAGTCGGGAGCCTCGGCGCGGGCCGTCGACGATGCTTCCGGTGGGCGACTCCCTCCCCGGGGTGCTCCGGCGGATGGGAATCGCCCGCCATGTGGAGGAGGCCCGCGCGTGCCTGGCATTCGAGGAGCAGTGCGGCGCCTATCTGCGCCGCTTCGTGCGGGCCCTCCGCCTCGATGGCTCGGCGCTGGTGGTCGCCTGTGGCCATCCCGCCGTCGCGCACCAGCTCCAGCTGGAATCGGTCCGCCTGCTCGCCGCCGTCAACCAGGTGTTCGACCGCCCCCGGGTGGCGCGGATCCATTTCGTGGGCGACCCGGGGGGAGCGCCAGCTCCGCGAGCAGCCCCGCCACCGTGACCGCGGCTCGGGGGCGTCCCCAGCGCCGGGCCGCGGCCGCCATCGCCTGGTAGCGGGCCGACCCGGGCGCCGCCAGCGACGCCACCACCTCGGCGAGGCGGCGGACCGGGACCGAGGCCCCGAAGCCCTCCTCCTCGATCAGGGCGACGTTGGGGCGCTCCTGACCGGGAAGGGCGCTCGTGACCAGCACCGGCAGCCCGGCGGCGGCCGCCTCGGCGACCGAGCTGGGGCCTGCTTTGCCCACCACGACGTCCGCCGACCGCAGCCAGCTGGGCACGTCCTCCACGAACTCGGCGATCCGCATCGGCCGGGGCGCGCGCCACCGGCGCAGGCGCTGGGCCAGGATGTGATTGCGCCCGCAGATCACCGCGAGCTGGAGCGGAAGGTTCGACCGCAGCAGGCAGGCGGCGGCGCTCGCGATCGGCCCGGCCCCCTCGGCTCCCCCGCTCAGCAGGACGCAGAAGAGCTCGGGGTCAAGACCGAGCGAGATCCGCAGGGCCCGACGGTCCGCGGCGTCCGGGGCAGGATCGGCCAGAGCGGGGTGGACCGGGAGTCCCACCAGGGTGATCCGGTCCGGCGGCGCACCCAACGACCGGGCCCATCGCGACGCCGCGACGCTGGCGGTGAGCGTCCGATCGACCGCGGGATCGACCCAGCTGGGGTGGCCGCCCGCGAGGTCGGTGACGAGCACGACGATGGCCGGCCGGCTCACGGTGGCGGGAAGCGCGCGCCGGGCGGCGACCGCGGACGCGACCAGCAGCGGGTGGAGCACCACCACCGCCTGGGGCTGCTCTCGGATCAGCTCGGCCCGCAGCACCGGAACCAGGAGCCGGCCCAGGCCGGCCTCCAGGGCGCTGCGGACGCCGTGCCCCTGGGTGAGGTGGAACAACCCGCCCCACGCGAGCGGCGCGTAGCGGACCAGCGGCCCGTAGGCGGAGAGAACCCGGCGGAGCGCTGGCGACGCCCGCTCCAGCGGCTCCGAGGTCTTGACTCGGCCGGCCAGACCGGGGAGCGCGGAGGCCGCCTGGGTGATGGCGGCCGCCACGCCGCGGTGGCCGCCGCCGGTGCCCGCCGTCCAGACCAGCAGGCCGAGCGAGGACGGCGCGCCATCCGTGACCACCACGCCGTCCTCCACTCGGGCACCGGGACCCGCCCAGGGCCGATGGTAAAGTGGGCCGGGCAGGCGCGGTGTCGAGGCCCCGGCGGGCCGGAAGTGAGGACGACAGCCATCACGGCTTCCTGTCAGGTGCCGTGCGCGACGCGGCCGGCCCCCGGCGCGGCGCGTGCGGCGCTCTCGGTCGCGGTGCTCTCGACGGGAGACGAGCTCCCACGCCTGCGGGACGACTGGCGCCGGCTCCAAGCCACCGTCCGCCCCCTCAACCCGTTCCTCAGCTGGGAGTGGCAGTGGAGCTGGTGGGAGGGATTCGGGTCGACGTTCTCTCCCGCCTGGCTGGTCTTCCGCGCGGACGCTGAGGTGCGGGGGATCCTGCCGCTTCACCGGGACCGTGCCGGGGCCTCCAGCTTGCGGATCGGTGGCGGGCTCACCCTCAGTGATCACCTCGGCTTCCTCGCCGCCCCGGGCTGGGAGGCGGAGGTGGCGGCGGCGACGGTGGAGTGGGTGGCGGCGGGCCCGAGCGGTGGGGGCCTGGACCTGCACTTCCTGCCCGAGGATTCGCCCAGCCTGGTCGAGCTGCGGGCGGCCGCCCAGCTGGCGGGCGTCCCGGTCAGCGACGTCCCAGAAGAGGTGAGCCCCTACCTGGATGTCCCCTCGGACTTCGAGGCGTATCTCGAGACCGGCCTGGGCAAGAAGGACCGTCATGAGCTGCGCCGCAAGCGCCGCCGGCTCGATCAGGAGCACCCTGGCTGGCGCGCCGTAGCCCATGCCGAGGTCGGACTCGATGCCGCCCTCGACCACTTCTTCGCGCTGCACCGAGCCAGCCACCCCGACAAGGCCGCCTTCCTGACGCTCGAGAACGTCGCCTTCTTCCGGGGCCTGGCGCGCCGCCTCGACGAGGTGGGCTGGCTGCGGATCCAGCTCCTGGTCACCGCCGACGGGCCGGTTGCCGCCACCTTCGGGTTCACCGTCGACCGGACCTGGTACCTGTACAACTCGGGCTACGACCCGGCCGCGGCGCGCTGGTCGGTGGGGCTGCTCTGCGTCGCTGAGGGGGTGCGGGCGGCGATCGCCGAGGGGTGCACTCGCTGCGACTTCCTGCGCGGCGCCGAGCCCTACAAATACCATCTCGGCGCCCGCGACCGCGTCCTCCATCATCTGCGGCTCGGGTCGGGAGCCGAGGCACCGCAGGGGGCACCGGATGGCGGCCCAGCCTAGGCCGGTGGCGATGGGAGGGGGCGGGCGACCGGTGGTCGCCGTGCTCAGCCTGCACGCGTCCCCGCTGGCGCGCCTCGGCGAGCGCGAGAACGGCGGCCTCAACGTCTACGTCCGGGCGGTCTGCGAGGAGCTCGACGCCCGCGGCATCGGGACCGACGTCTTCGTCCGCCGCACCAGCCCGCGGGAACCGGGGGAGCGCTCCCTGGGACCGCGCAGCCGCGTCATCGCGGTGGAAGCAGGCCCCCCGCGGGTGCTGCCCAAGTCGCAGCTGGCGTCGACTCGGGCGGCGTTCCTCGGAGCGGTGCGGGAGTACATCGGCCAGTACGGCCTCCACTACCAGGCGCTCCACAGCCACTACTGGCTCACCGGGGACGTCGCCTTCCGGCTCGCCGCGGAGCTCGACCTTCCCTGGCTCCACACCGCCCACACCCTTGCCGCCGTCAAGGCGGAGCACGGCTTCGCCGGCGACGAGCCCGAGCGCCTCCTCGCCGAGCGGCGGGTGGTGACCCAGGGAGCGCGGCTGGTGGCCAGCACCCCCGAGGAGGTGCGCGACCTCTGCCGGCTGTATGGGGCCCGACCGGACCAGTGCGTGGTGGCTCCGCCGGGCGTCGACCTCCTGCGCTTTCGGCCCCGCGACACCACCTGGCTGCGGACCCGGCTCGGGCTCGACGGCAGGCTGGTGGCTCTGTTCGCGGGCCGGCTCGAGCCCCTCAAGGGTCCGGATCTGCTGATCGAGGCGCTGGCCGCCCTGGACCGGAGCCCCTGGCTGCGTCTGTCGCAACCGGTCCATGGTCTGTTCGCCGGCGACGACAGCAGCGACGGCGCCCGGGTCGGGCAGCGCCAGGAGCTGGCCCGCCGGGCCCAGGCTCTTGGCCTCACCGGCCGGGTCACCTTCACCGGGGCGCTCCCTCAGGAGCGGCTGGCCCGGGTCTACAGCCTCGCCGACGTGGTCGTGGTGCCCTCGCACACCGAGTCGTTCGGACTGGTCGCATTGGAGGCGCTGGCCTGCGGCACCCCGGTGGTGGCGGCGGCGGTGGGAGGACTGCGGCACGTCGCCGCCGACGGCATCACCGGATCGCTGGTGGCCGGGCGGGAGCCCGAGGCGTGGGCGGCGGCGATCGCGTCGATGCTCTCCGACCCGCTGCGGCGGGAGCGGCTCGGGCGGGCCGCCCGGCGTCGGGCGGAGACGTTCACCTGGGAGCGCACGGTCGACGTCCTCGCCGCGGAATACGGGCTGGAGCCCGCCCCCGAGCTGGCCGCCGGGCGCTGCGTCTGAGCCTGTCCCGCCCCGAGGCGCCCCGCCGGATCGCGACCGTCCTCTTCGACTTCGGCGACACCCTGGCCCGGGTGCATCCGAGCATCCCCGGCCACTATCGCGCAGCCCTCGCCGGCCACGGGATCGACGCGTCGCCTGCCTCGGTCCGGCGCGCACTCCGTCGCGCCGGCGACCGCTACCGAGTAGTGGTGCGGTCGGGGGTGCGGATCGAGAGCGACCGCGCCGCCGCCGCCGCCTTCTGGCGGTCGTACAACGAGACGCTGCTGGCCGCGCTCGGTGTCCGGCGCGCCCGACGCGGGCTGGCCGCGGCCCTGGCCGAGGGGTTCTACGCCCCCACCAGCTGGCGCCGGTTCCCGGAGACGACAGCGGTCCTGCGGCAGCTCCGGGCGGAGGGGGTGGCGGTTGGCATCGTCAGCAATTTCACCCCGGCGCTGCTGTCGCTGGGCGACGCCCTCGGCCTCACCGCCCTCTGCCAGGTGGTGCTGGCCTCAACCCTGGTGGGCTCGGAGAAGCCGGACGCGAGCATCTTTCGGCTCGCTCTCCGCCGCCTCGGGGCGGACCCCCGCACCACCATCCACGTGGGCGACACCTACGCCACCGACGTCTTGGGCGCGCGCGGCGCGGGCATCACCCCGGTGCTGGTGGCGCGCCGGGACCGGCGACCCCGCCTCAGCGCGGGCGACGGGGAGCCGCCCGCGCCGCTTCCCTCCCGACTCGACTGCGCCGTCGTCAGCGATCTGGTCGGGGTTCTCGCGATCGTGCGTGCCACCCCGGGGTCTGCCTCGCTAGAGTGAGGACTCGTGGAGTACCGGATCGAGGAGTTGGCGCGTCGGGCGGGGGCTGGCGTCGACACCATCCGCTTCTACCAGGGGCGCGGCCTGCTGCCGCCCCCGCGCCGGAGCGGCCGGGTCACCTGGTACGACGAGGGCCACATCCAGCGCATGCGGCGGATCCGCGAGCTGCAGGAGCGTGGTTTCAGCCTGGCGGTGATCCGACGCTTCCTCAGCGGCGAGCTGGAGCCCTCTGACGAGGCTCTGATGGCGGCTGTCGCCGCCCCCCGGCCGGGGGCATCCACGCTCACCGCCGATGAGCTGGCGGAGCGGAGCGGCGTGCCACTCCCGCTGCTGCTCACCCTGCGCGAAACCGGACTGCTCAGCCCCATCGAGGGAGACCCGCCCCGCTACCCCGCCAGCGACGTGGAGCTGCTGGCGGTCGGCCTGCGGGTGCTCGAGGCCGGGGTCCCGCTGCACGAGCTGATCCGGCTCGGCGAGGGGTTCGCCCGGGCGACCGCCCCGCTGGCACGGGCCGCGGTCGACTGCTTCGACCGGTATGTCCGCGAGCCGATCCAGCGCGGGGAGGGCACCCCCGAGTCGGCTGCGGCGCGCCTCACGGCGGCCTTCGACGCCCTGCTCGCCGCCAGCCAGACCCTGGTGGGTCGGACCTTCACCCGCAGCCTGCTCGACCAGGCCCGGGCGCGCGCCGAGGGAGGCCCGTCGGGCGGTGACGCGGGGCCGGCTGCCGTCGCTTGAGGGAGACCCGGCGGCGGACGTCCCGCTGCGCCTGGTCACCCTGACCCGTGAGCTCCCCGGCAGCCCCGACCTGGGCCTGCTCGCCGCCCGCGCCCGCGACGCGGGCTGGGACGGGGCCGTGGTCGAGCGAACCGTGCCGGAGGCGGTCAGCGTGGCGGCGGTGGGGCGCGCGCTCGAGCTCGTGACCGACTCCACCGGCACCTACCTGGAGGTCGACCGCCAGCGGCAGCGAGTGGGCCCGGCAACCGGGGGCATCGGGCTCGGCCGGGCCTGGCGCGAGCTGGCCGCCTCCGCGCTGGTCCTCGACGACCCGGGGATGCCCGCCACCGGCCTGGTGGCCATAGGGGGCTTCGCCTTCTCGCCCGAGCGGCTGCCCCAGGGGCCGTGGGCGGGATTCCCCGGTGCGCTCCTGCGGGTGCCGACCCTGGCGGTGGTGCGCACCGGGGGCCGCTGCTTCAGCGTGGCGGCGATGCTGGCGCCCGCGGACGTCTCACCGGCGGGGCTGCGCCGCCGGCTCGGCCGCGCCGCCCGGCTGGTGCGACTGGCGGCGCCGCCCGAGCGCGGCTCGGGGCTCCCCGCCCGGATCCGCGCCACGCCGCCCTCGGGGAGCCGCGAGCGGTGGGAGACCGCGGTCGGGCTCGCCGCCGCCGCCCTCCGGCAGGGACGTGCCGAGAAGGTGGTGCTGGCGCGGGCGGTCACCGCCCGCGCGGACCGGCCCCTCAGTCTGGCGCGGGTGGTGGGGGCCCTCCGCGCGGCCTACCCGGGTGCGCACACCTTCGCCCTCGGCGGCGCCGATGGGACCTGCCTGGTGGGCAGCTCCCCTGAGCTGCTGATCTCGCGACACGGCGACCGGGTCGTGTCGCGCCCGCTGGCGGGCTCGACCGGGCGCGACCCCAGCCCGGCCCGCGACCGCGCCCTGGCGAGGGCGCTGCGGGCGGATCCCAAGGAACGGGCGGAGCACCGGGCGGTCGTGGAGGACATCCGCGAGCGACTCCTACCGGTGGTGCGGCGGATCGCGGTGGCCGACCAACCCACCGTGCTGCGCCTGCCCACCATCCAGCACCTCGCCACCACGATTCGAGCCCGGCTCGCCGGCCCCCACCCCCCGTCGGCGCTCGAGCTGGCGGCTCTGCTCCACCCCACCCCGGCGGTGGGGGGCCGGCCCCGCGAGGCCGCGCTGGGGCTGCTCGCCGAGATCGAGGACCTGGAGCGCGGCTGGTACACCGGAGCGATCGGCTGGGTCGACGGCCGGGGCGACGGCGAGCTCGCGATCGCGCTCCGGTGTGGGCTGCTGGTTGAGGACGGCGCGCTGTGCTTCGCCGGCTGCGGGATCATGCCAGGCTCGGACCCCGCCCGCGAATGGGCCGAGACGGAGCTGAAGCTGCAGCCCGTGCTGCGCGCGCTCGCCAGCTGAGGCCCGGGGTCAGGGCCGGCGCCCTCCGGCGGGGACGCCGGTCCGTCCTACCATCGCGGGGGGGAGATGCGGGGCCGGCTCCCGCCGTCCCCGCCCCGCAGGAGGAGTCGCCGATGGGCTCAGAGCGCGGCGCGGCCGTCGACCTGACCGGCCTGCCGGTGCTGGACAACCACTGCCACCCCGTGCTGAGGGACCAGCGGATTCCGGACCGGGCGAGCTGGCGATCCCACTTCTCCGAGGGGAGCGGGCCCGCCTCGCGGGATCAGCACGTGGCCGCCACCGTCGCCTACTGGGAGGCGATCGGTGCGATCGCGCGCCATCTCGGCTGTGCCGCCGAGGAGGAGGCGGTGCTGGCGGCCCGTCCGACCCTCTCGGCGGAGCAGCTCTGCGGGCGCTACTGGGCCGACGCCGGACTGGCGGGCCTGGTGGTGGACGACGGGTATCCCGCCCCACATGTCGCCACCACGCTGGAGCAGCTGGGCGCCCGCCGCTGCCCCACCTGGCGGGTGCTGCGGCTGGAGACCTGCTTCCAGCGGCTGATCGGCGAGCACGCCACCCTGGGCGCGGTGGGGGAGGCTCTTCGGGCCGAGCTGGCGGCGGCCCACGACGCCGGCTGCGTCGGCCTCAAGTCGATCGCCGCCTACCGCGGCGGCCTGACCATCGGGCGCTGGTCGGCCGCCGACACGCAGGCCGCCTTCCGGCAGGCGCGGGCCGCGGTCGAGCGCGCTGAGCCGCTTCGGCTCAGCGATCCGCGCCTGCGCGATCCGCTCCTGCACGAGGCGTTCGCGATCGCGGCCCAGCGAAGCTGGCCGGTGCAGTTCCACTGCGGCTACGGGGACACCGACTCCGATCTCCGTCACGCCGATCCTTTGCGACTGCGCCGGGTCCTGGAGGATCCCGCCTATCGCACTCTGCCGATCGTGCTGCTCCACGAGGCGTACCCCTACACCCGGCACGGCGCCTACCTCTGCGCGGTCTACGACCAGGTCCACATGGATCTCTCCTACGCGGTGCCCTACCTGGGGCGCGCCGAGATGACCCGCTTCACCCGGGCCGCGCTGGGGGTGGCGCCCTGGACCAAGCTGCTGTATGCCTCCGACGGCACTGGCATCCCCGAGCTGCACTGGCTGGGGGCGCACACCGGTCGCGCTGTCCTCGGGCGCTGCCTCACCGAGCTGGTCGAGCAGGGCAGCCTCGAGGCGGCCACCGCCCGCAGCGCTGGCGAGGCGATCCTGCACGCCAACGCGCGCCGCCTCTACCGGTTGCCCGCCTGATCCCGGTGGCCACAAGGGGGGCGGAGGCGGGCCCCGCGGCGGACCCGCCTCCTTGGTCGGGTGACCCGGACCGTCGGTCTGGGGTGCGTCAGGCCGGCGGCCGTGGGGTCAGCTGGAGATGTCGGCGATGGCGGCGTCCACCTTGCCCAGCACCACCTGCGGGAGGGCGGCGAAGCCGACCACCGACAGGTTCTTGGCGGTGGCCCCGCCGGTGGGACTGATCGCCCAGGTGAGGAAGGTTCGGATCGCGAGCGCGGTCTCGAACGAGGTCTGCCGAGACTTCACGATGAGGTACTCGAAATTGATGATCGGGTACGCGTTCGTGCCCGGCTCGTAGATCAACGACTGGGCCAGGTCCTTGGGGGTGCGGCCGGCGCCCGCCGCCACCGCCGCCTCGATGTTGGCGTGGGTGGGCAGCACGTAGCGGCCGGCGCGATTCTGCAGCAGCGCCTCCTTGAGCCCGACCCGGAGCGCGGTGGCCTCCACGCTGACCCCGATGTAGGCGACGCAGCCGGGGGTGCTGTGGCAGACCTGGATCATGCCCGGGTTGCCGTTGGCGCTCAGCTCGTCGCGGACCGGCGGCCAGCTGACGGTGGTGCCGAAGGACACCTTCTTGGCCCAGGTCTTGTTGGTCGCTGTCAGCAAGCTGGTGAAGATGAAGGTGTCACCGGAGGAGTCGACCCGCCGCACCGGGACGATCCGCATGGCCGGCAGCCGCACCCCCTGGTTGATCGCCGCGATCTGCTTGTCGTTCCACCGCGTGATCCCGCCCCGGTAGATCTGGGCCAGGATGTTGCCGGTGAGCTTGAGGTGGGCGCCGACGCCGGGGACGTTGTAGTCGACGGCCTGGGCCGAGATCGCGATCGGAACGTTGAGCAGACCGGGATTGCCCGCCAGGATCCCCGGCGACAGGTAGGCGTCGGAGCCGCCCAGCGGGGTGAGCCCGGCGATCGCGTCGCTGATGCCCTTGCCCGATCCCCCCGGTCCGGGGTCCAGGTAGATGTGGGTGTAGGCCCGGTGCAGCTGCGGCGCGAGCACCTGCAGGTACGGGTAGATGAGGGTCGAGCCGGCCTCGTTCAGCACGACCGTGGAGGTCGGGTTGCCGGTGGAGCCGAGCCGGGCCGCGGCTGCCGGTGTGAGCAGCGCGGACGCCAGTGCCAGCGCGGCGGCCGAGGCGATCGCGGCGACGGCGGAGCGCGGGGCGCGCGAACGATAGGTCATGACGTGCAGGCCTCCTCCCTATGGCCGCGAACGGCCGTCCGATGTCGTCGCCACCGTACCCAGCCCCCGGTTATGGCCGGGCGAAGAGCGGATTAAGGGCGCGCTAAGGCCGTCGCCGGGGGGGGACGCCCGGGCAATCGGCGAAGATCGGGCACGTGACCCAGCTGGCGGCGCCCGGGTGGCGAGAGGTGCTGCGGGGGCGCCAGGGCCGTCTGCTGGTGGGCCTGGTCGGCCTGGAGACCGTGGGAGCGATCGAGCAGCTGGTCGCGGTCACGGCGATGCCGGCGGCGGCCCGTGCCCTGGGCCACCTCGCTCTGTACGGCTGGGTGTTCGCCGTCCCTGGGCTGGCCGCGGTGGCGGTGATCCCGGTGGCGGCCCGCGACCTCGACCGCGCCGGTCCCCGCCGCGCGCTCCTGTTGATGGCGCTCTTCCTCGGCGGGGGGACGCTGGTCGCGGGAGCGGCGCCCGACATGCTCGTGCTGCTCGCGGGGCGCCTGCTGCAGGGGGTCGGGACTGGCCTCCAGTACGCGGTGGGACTCGGGCTGGTCGTCCGCGACGTCAGGCCGGCCCACCGGGCGCGCGCCTTCGCCCTGCTCGCCGGCGCCTGGGTGCTGCCCGGGATGGTGGGGCCGATGCTGGGCGGCGTGCTCGCGGGAACGCTGGGGTGGCGCTGGGCCTTCTGGGCCTTCCTCCCGCTGGTCGGGGTCGGGCTGGCGCTGGTCTGGCCGGTCGCCGGACGGGCGGCGCCGGCCGCCCCGCCGGCCGCGTCCGCCCCGCTGCGCTGGAGCCTGCAGGTGGCCGGGGCGGGCGTCCTCTGCCTGGTCGCCGTCACCCAGCTCACCGCCGCGACCGTCCCGCTGCTGGCCAGCGGGCTGGCGCTGGGGCTGCCGGCGGTGGCCCGGCTCTCGGCGGGTGGCCAGACGGCGGCGCCGCGGTCCCTGCGGCTCGCCCTCGCTCTGGTGGCGCTGATCACGCTGGCGTTCTTCGCCGTCAACAGCTTCCTCCCCCTGCTGCTCACCCGGGTCCGCCACGAGGGACTGATCCTGGCCAGCCTTGCCATCACCGCCTCGACCCTGGGGTGGTCGCTGGGCAACTGGTGGCAGTCCCAGCAGGTGGCCCGCTGGTCGGCCCGGCGCCTGATCGCCCTGGGCACCGCCGCGCTCGGGATTGGCATCCTCGGGGTGGCCGCGACCCTGGCGGGGGCTCCGGCCGTGCTCGCGGACGTCGCCTGGACGGTGGCGGGCGCCGGCATCGGCATCGCCTATCCCACCGTGTACCTGGTCGCCACCCAGGCCGCGGTGGCGGCAACCGCGGCCGCCACCGCCGGCCTGGTGATGGTGATGGACACGCTCGGAGCGTCCGCCGGATCCGGGCTCGCCGGCAGCGCGGTGGCGCTGGCGCGCCAGGGAGGCCACGGGGTGGCGGTCGGTCTGGCGGGGGCGATCGGGCTGGCGCTGATCGCCGCCGCCGCCGCCCTCGCCCTCGTGTGGTGGGCGGTTCCCGGTCCGGCGGGCTGACCGGGGGCGCGTCTACTCCCCGGGGTCCCCCGCGCCGACCGCGTCCCGCGCCGCCGCCGCCATCGCGGCGAACACGGCGGTGTGGGCGGCGTGGCTGGCCGGGCGGGTGAAGCGGACGGCGACCAGGGAGGATCCCGGCCGGTGCCAGGCCCGCCGCAGCGCTGGCAGCAGCCCGACCGCGCTCTCGACCCGCTCGTGGCTCAGCCCGTAGAGCGCCGCCACCCGTTCCCAGTCCAGCCCCAGCGGGGTCCCGAAGCAGAGCTCGAAGACGTCGGGGTGGCGCGCCGGAGGCAGCGCCGAGAAGATCCCGCCGCCGTCGTTGTCGAGCACCACCACGACCAGCCGCAGGCGGTGACGGCGCAGGGCCCACAGCCCGTTCATGTCGTGATAGGCGGAGAGATCGCCGATCAGCAGGCCGGTCGGCTCTCCACCGATCGCGGCCACCCCGGCCGCGGTCGACACCACCCCGTCGATCCCGCTGGCGCCGCGGTTGGCGAGCAGCCGCTGGCCCGGCCCCCCAGGGGGCCAGAGGGCGTCCACGGCTCGGATCGCCAGGCTCTGCCCGACCACCAGCGTCGCCGCCCGCGGGAGGGTCCTCGCGAGCGCCGTCACCACCTGGCCCTCGAAGAGCGGGGACGACTCCAGTCGGGCGGTCGCGGCCGCGCGGGCGGCGTCCTCGACGCGCGACCACAGCGCCCGCCAGCGCACCGGGGGCCGGTGGGGGGCGAGGCTCCGCGCCAGGGCCCGCAGGGTGAGGGCGGGGTCCGCCCTCACCACCTGGGTGGCGGCCGCCTCGGGGTCGTTCCAGCGGCCGTCGGGATCGAGCAGCAGCGTCGGGATGGGCGCCGAGGCGAGCAGCCGCCGCAGCGGCGCCGAGGTCGGAGGCTCCCCCACCCGGACCACGGCATCCGGGCGCAGGGTGCGGGCGAGGACGGGGTCGCGCAGGCAGACGTCGGCGGTCGTCACCAGTCCCGGGCGGCCCCGGGTCCGCAGGCCCGAGGTGGGTTCAGCCACGACGATCGCCCCACTCGCCTCGGCCAGTCGGTCCACCGCCCCGGCGAGCGCCTTGTCGTAGCGCACCAGGCCGCCGCACACGATCACGGGGCGGACCGCGACCCGAAGCGGATCGACCAGCTCCTCCACCACCGTGGCGGATGGGGGAGCCGGCCGGGACCGGGGCTCGGCCACCGACGCGCGGGCGGCCGGGGTGATCGGCGGGGCGGTGGGGTCGGGCGTGAGCGGCTCACGGAACGCGAAGTTGAGGTGGACCGGGCCGGCCGGGGGCCCCGCCGCCGCCCGCACCGCGCGGGCGGCCCATCGCCGCCAGACGCGATCCGAGTCGGGCAGGGGGACGGGCGGACCCAGATCGGCGGTCCACCGGGTCGCGCGGCCGTAGAGGTGGATCTGGTCGATGGTCTGCCCGGCACCGTTGTCGCGGAGCTCGGGCGGGCGGTCGGCGGTGCAGACCACCAGCGGCACCCCGGCGTGGTGGGCCTCGACCACCGCCGGATGGAACTCCACCGCCGCGGTCCCGGAGGTGCAGAGCAGGGCCACCGGCCGGCCTGAGCGCAGCGCCATTCCGAGCGCGAAGAAGCCGCAGCACCGCTCGTCGATCTGGACAATCACCCGGACCAGGGGGTGACGGGCGAAGGCGATCGCCAGGGGGGCGGAGCGCGAACCCGGGGCGAGGCACACCTCTCGGCAGCCCTGCGCCGCCAGCTCGTCCACGAAGGTCTGCGCGAACCGGTGGGTCGTCGCGTCCGCCTCCGTCATGCCACCATCGCACCGTGGGGCGGACGGTGCGCATCCTCGTGCCCGATGGGGTGATCGCGTTCCGGGAGCGCGGGGCGGGACCGCCGGTCACCCTCTGCCACGGCTTCTCGCTCGCGGGCGCGAGCTGGACCGAGGTGGTCGCCGCCACCGGGCCCGGCTGGCGCTGGTGGCTGCCCGATGCCCGCGGCCATGGGGCAACCGGGGTTCCCCCCGGAGCGTCCCACTCCCTGGAGGCGAGCGCCGACGACCTTCTGCGCAGCTGGGATGCGGCCGGCATCGGGCGTGGCCACCTCGGAGGGTATTCGATGGGCGGACGGCTGGCGCTCACGCTGGCGGTGCGCGCTCCCCAGCGGCTGCGCTCGCTGGTGGTGGTCAGCGCCCACGCAGGGCTTCACCCGAGCCAGCGGGCCGCGCGCCGCGCCGCCGACGGCGATCTGGCCCGCCGGATCATCGAGCAGGGGATCGGCCCCTTCGCCGACGCCTGGGAGCGGCTTCCTCTGTTCGCGGGGGTGGCCCGGCGCGGGCCCCGGCCGCGCGCGCGGCTGGCCCGGCTGCGCCGGCGCAGCCGTCCCCAAGGACTCGCGGCCTCGCTGCGCGACGCCGGCGCCGGGGCGATGGCCCCCTTGTGGGATCGCCTGCCGACGGTCACCTGTCCCGCCCTGATCGTGGTCGGAGCCGAGGACCCCCGCTACCGCGCTCACGCCGCCCGGCTGGCGCGGGTGCTGCCCCAGGCGCGGGTCGTGGTGGTTCCCCGGTGCGGCCACGCGGTGCCCCACGAGCGGCCGTTCCTGCTCGGGCGGCTCCTGCGCGAGTTCCTCCGCCAGGTGGAGGCGGGGGGGGGCTGACCGGGGCTGCCTCACAGCAGCACCCCCAAGGCGAAGAGCACGGCGCTCACCAGCTCCAGCAGCGCGGTCCTTTTCAGCGCGCCCACCAACACCGGCGCCGCCTCCGGGCCGCTGACGCCACTCATCCGGTGGATCTGGACGCCCAGCGGGACCAGCGCGAGCGGCAGACAGACGGGGAGCCCGGCCAGGCCCGCGGCCGCGGCGCCCACCGGCGCCGCGAAGGCGACGGTGAGCAGGCCGGCCAGCACCAGTCGGGTGCGGGCGGGACCGAGGCGGACCGCCAGGGTGCGCTTGCCCACCCGCTGGTCGGTGGGGATGTCCCGCAGGTTGTTGAGCAGCAGGATGGCGCTGGCGAGGCACCCCATCACGCAGGCGGCGGGCAGGGCCAACCAGACCAGCCGCCCGGTGATGACCACGACCGTCCCCCCGGTGGCCACCAGGCCGAAGAACACAAAGCAGACCACCTCGCCCAGGCCCGCATACCCGTAGGGGCGGGGTCCGCCCGTGTACAGCCATCCGGCGGCGATCGCGGCGGCCCCGATGGCGAGCAGCCAGGGGTGGGTCGCGAGCGCCAGCGCCAGCCCCAGCAGGGCGGCGACGCCGAAGGCGGTGATCGCCGCGGCGCGCACCCGACCCGGGGGCACCACCCCCGAGGCGGCGGCCCGGGGCGGCCCGAGCCGGTCGGGGGCGTCGGCCCCACGCACGAAGTCGGCGTAGTCGTTGGCGTAGTTGACCCCGAACTGGAGCGCCACCGCGACCCCGAGCGCGCCCAGAGCGGGAAGCCATCGGAACGGCCCCGCCTGAGCGGCGACCCCCGCCCCCGCGATCACGGGCGACACCGAGGCGGCGAGCGTGGCGGGGCGCGAGGCGTGCCACCAAATGCGGGCGGCGCTCGGCCGGAGGGGAGCGCTCAGGGCCGACGGGGGAACCGGTCGAAGGCGGGCGGACGGCGCTCACGGTAGGCGTCCCGCCCCTCCTGGGCCTCCGCCGTCATGTAGTAAAGCAGGGTGGCGTCGCCGGCGAGCTGCTGGACCCCGGCGAGGCCGTCGGTGTCGGCGTTGAAGCTCGCCTTGAGCAGGCGCAGGGCGAGCGGGCTGTGCTGGAGCATGCGGCGACAGATGGCGATTGTCTCCTCCTCGAGCCGCGCCAGCGGCACCACCCGGTTCACCAGGCCCATCGCCAGCGCCGCCGGGGCGTCGTACTGCTCGCAGAGGTACCAGATCTCGCGGGCCCGCTTGTGACCCACGATGCGGGCCAGCAGCCCGGCTCCGTAGCCCCCGTCGAAGCTCCCCACCCGGGGACCGGTCTGGCCGAAGCGGGCGTTGTCGGCGGCGATGGTGAGGTCGCAGACCACATGCAGCACATGGCCGCCTCCGATCGCATACCCCGCCACCATCGCCACCACCGGCTTGGGCAGCGTCCGGATCTGGCGCTGCAGGTCGAGGACGTTGAGACGACCGGTGCCACCCTCGTCGAGGTACCCGTCGTTCCCGCGAACCCGCTGGTCGCCGCCGGAGCAGAAGGCCTGGGTTCCCGCCCCGGTGAGGATCACGACCCCGACCCCGGGGTCATCGCGGGCGAGCTCGAAGGCGCGGCCCATCTCCACCACCGTGAGCGGCCGGAAGGCGTTGCGGACCTCGGGTCGGTTGATCGTGATCCGAGCGATCCCGTCCGCCCGGTCGTAGAGGATGTCGGTGTAGGTGCCGCTGCGAGCCCATGCTGTCAAGTGTCAACTCCAGGAGCAATCACTCAGCGTCAAAGTTGATTGTAAGCCGCCACCGGACGGACGCACCTGTCGGAGCTCCGATCGATTTGCCCGAGCATAGACTCGCGGAGTGAGCGCACGATGATCGACCTCGCCGCCGACCGGAGCGCCGCCGATCCGAGCGGTCTCGCCCTGGTCGACGCCGCGACCGGCCGGCACCTCAGCTGGGCCGACCTCGACCGCGCCGCGGGAAGGGCGGCGGCTCAGCTCGCTGCGCTCGGGGTGGGGCGGGGCGACCGGGTCGTGCTCGCCGCTCCGGCCGGCGTGGGGTTCGCGGTCGTGCTCCACGCGGCGATCCGGCTCGGGGCGAGCCTGGTGCCGGTGGCCCCCGGGGCAGCGGTGGCGGAGCTGGAGGGCCCGCTTCGGGTCTGCCGCCCGCGGGTCGCCCTGGGCGGCGGCGACGCCCTGATCCGGCTCGCGGCGGCCGTCCTCGCGATCGAGGCGCAGGAGGCCCCCGTGGCCGTCCACGATCTCGACCAGCTGACCGCGGGGGGTGGCCTGTCGGGGCCGGAGGCGGCTCGAGCGAGGGGCCGCCGGCGCGGCCTCCGGCTCGCCGATGAGATCTGCGTCGTCCACACCTCGGGGACCACCGGGCGGCCCAAGGGCGTGCGCCTCACCCTCGGCAACCAGATCGCCTCCGCGCGCGGGTGCGCCGAGAGCCTCGGGCTCCGCCGCGACGACCACTGGCTGCTGCTGCTCGCCCCCCACCACGTCGGCGGCCTCGCCGTCCTTCTCCGCAGCGCCGTGCTCGGCCACCCGGTCTCCGTGCTCCCGCGCTTCGACGAGACGGCGGCGCTCGCGGTCCTGGCCGGCGGTGACCCGACCGTGCTGCCGCTGGTGCCGACGATGCTGACCCGGCTGGTGGCCGCGGGTGGGACCGACCGGCTCCGCCGGCTCCGTGCCATCCTGCTGGGGGGGGCCCCGGCGAGGCCGAGCGATGTGGCCGACTGGGTCGACCAGGGCCTGCGGGTCTGTCCCAGCTACGGCCTGACCGAGACCGGCTCGCAGGTCGCCACCGTCCCGCCCGGGCGGGCGGGTTCGCTCGGGGCGGCGGCGGGGCTGGCCCACCGGTTCGCGCGGGTGCGGATCCTCGCGGAGGGGGGAGCCCGCCGTCCTGTGGCAGCTGGGCGACCGGGACGGATCGAAGTCAGTGGGCCGGTGGTCTCGCCCGGCTATGTCGAGCCGGACCCCGCGGGTGGCCCCGGTCGGGGCCGCTTCGTCACCCGCGATCGGGGGTGGCTCGATCCTCATGGGGTGCTGCACCTGATCGGGCGGGCGGACGACGCCATCCTCAGCGGAGGCGAGATGATCCAGCCCGAGGAGGTGGAGCGCGTGCTGCTCCGCCACCCGCTGATCGCCGACGCGGCGGTGGCGGGGGTGCCCGACCCGGTCTGGGGCCAGCGGCTGGTGGCGGTGCTGGTGGCCCGTCCGGGCGGTCGTGAGCAGGCTGAGCGGGAGGTGTCGGCCCACTGCCGCGCGGCGCTGTCCGGGGCGCGAGTGCCCCGCAGCTGGTGCTGGGTGGACCGGCTCCCGCGATCCGAGGCGGGCAAGCTGCTGCGTCGCGAGCTGGTCCGGCTGACGGGAGGGGACGGTGCCGACCGCGTCACGCCAGCCGGCCGATGAGGGCGGGCGGCCCCGCCTGGAGCGGATCGCTGGGGCCGAAGTCGGTCAGGCGGACGGCGTCGGCCCCGCTGTCGATCACCAGCACGATCTGAGCGTAGCCGGCCTCCAGGCGCGTGTAGGCGATCTCCCGCGTCGCCACCGACACCGCGGCGGGGAGCGCGCCTTCGCCCGCCACCGGCCCCACCGTCGTCTGCCCGCTGCCGGTCTCCGCCGAGATCCGGATCAGACCGCCGTCGGGGCCGTGGGCCAGGATCGTCGAGGGATCGAGGAACGCGATCGGCGTCCCCGCCACGCTGCCCATCGGGGTGGTGGGGTCGGCGGTGTCAGCCGGTCGGTACCACCACAGATGGGGTCCGGCGGCGCCCGCCACCGCGAACGCCAGCCCGCTGCCATCTGGACTCCAGACCGGATCCAGCTGAGAGCGGACGGGAGAGCCGGCCGGTGGCAGGAAGGTCAGCAGGCGCACCGTGGGGCTGCAGAGCACGATCCGGGACGGCCGCCCCGTGGGGGCCAGCACGGCGGCGAGGAGCTGACCGTCGGGCCGCCAGCTGATGGGTCCGCGTAGGCCCGCGACCGCCGGGGCTCCCGCGACCGTGGCCGAGGTCCCGCTGGCCACCGTATACACCCGAAGGGTCCCGCGCGCGATGTACGCGAACCGACCGCCGTCGGGGCTCCAGGCGCCCGCCACCGTCGCGGCGCTGTCGGGGATCGGGGTCACCGACCCGGTGACCAGGTCGATCAGCCGGAGCAGGTGGCGCCCGGCCGGCTCCACTGCCAGGTCGCGGCCGTTGGCCGCGGGCCAGACCGCGAGCAGCTGCGGTCCCGACGGGGAGCCGTAGAGGAGCCGGACCCCGGCGGGGTCGCCCGCCTGGGTCGGGGGTGGCGCCGCCAGGACCTCGGTGAGTCGCCCCGGGGTCGTCCCCGCGGGGAAGACCACCCCCGTCGCGCTGCCCGGATCGCCGGCGGTGAACGTCACCCGCGCGCCGCGAGGCAGGTGGTTCCCGTGGATGTCGATGGCGGCACGGCTCACCGCCAGGGTGTACCGGCGCCCCGGCACCAGCGGCCGGTTCGGCTCCACCAGGAATCGGGTGGGGTCGCTCCGGTTGGGCAGGACGGTGACCCCCCCGACTGGTTGGGGGCTCAGGGTCACCGCTGCTGCCACCGCCCCCGGCCGCATCGCCCGGCTGAACCCGATCGCCGGCGCTCCGATCGGGTTGAGCACTCCGCCCGCTCCCGGGTTGGTCCCGACCACGGTCGGAGGCCCCTCGGTGACGAAGAGCCAGGAGTGGGCCAGGGTGATCGGGACCCCGGCGCGATTGGCGAGGCCCGCTCCCAGCGACACGCGGTAGGTGGTCGACACCCGCAGCGGGTGGGTGTGCACCAGGCGGAGCACCCGCCCCGCGCGCCAGCGGAACGCGCACCCGGTGCGGCCGCCCCGGGCAGCGATCCCAATCGAGCACCCGGGAATCCCGCGCCCGCGCCGGTCGACCACCCGCAGGCGCTGCTCCACCGAGCGCTGGTCCATCGCCGCGCCGAACACGACCGTGATTGCCGCATCGGTGGCCACCCCGCCACTGCTCGGCGCCGGGCTCACCGCTGTGATCTGCGCCGGTGCCGGGAGGCAGCCGGAGGCGAGCAGGCCCACCGCGGCGACTGACAGCGAGAGCGCCGCCCGCCGGGCGCTCGCCCGGGCCGTCAGCTGGCGGCCGCGGTCGCCCGGTCCACCGCGGCCAGGTCGAGCGCGGGGGGGATGTCGCGAGGCTGGCACCGGAGCACCTCGATGCGGGCCTGGCGGCTGGCGCACAGGGCCGCCACCGGGTCCGGCTCGGTGACCTGATCCGGCCGCTCCAGGGTGTACCCGCCCAAGATCGCCCCGTCGTCCAGCAGCAGCACCCCCCGGTCATCGGGGGTGATCACAACCACGGCGCCGGTGGTGCGCTCCTCGCCCAGGTACTCGAGCAGCGAGGGAAAGTTGACGTAGCGAGCCAGCAGCCCCGTCAGCAGCGGGGTCGTCACCACCAGGCGGCTGACGGCGAGCGTGGTCGGGTCGGCCAGGGCCACCACATCGACCAGCCCCCGCCCACTGGCGATGTCCTGAGCCATCCGGCTCATGGCATCCGACCCTCCGCGCACCGCGCCCCCGACCTCGTGGGCGGCGGCCAGGACGTCACCCTCGCGCATCAACAGGTGGGCCACCGCGCGTCCGTCCTCGCGCAGACGGATGTAGCCGGTGAGGTGGTCGTCGCTGATCGCGCGCAGCATCCGGGGGAAGTTCAGGAAGTTGGACTTCAGCCCGCTGTTCTGGGGCACCCCGTTGGGAAGCGGCAGCAGGACGTCGAGCCCGGGCCCGTCCGGCGCCCCGACGAGGCGGGCGGCAGGGTCGCTGGCGGCGTCGGCGAGCGGTGGGGACGGGGGCGGGGTGATCCGCTCGGCGAAGGCGTCGGGGAACGCGGGAGACGTCGACATGATCGTCGGGGTGACCTCAGGTGGCGCCGGCATGCCGGCGAGGGCGGGCTCTCGGGGTGGCTCGCGATCGGCCTCGGGCCGCCCCGACCAGGCGGGCGGCACCGCGACGCGCTCGCCGGCGGTGGTCTCGGCGGGGATGGCGGCGGGTAGCTCTGGCGCCTCCGACCCAGCCCGCTCGGCAGCGCCGGCCGCGGCCACCATCTCGGTCGGAGCGGGCGGCTCGGCCCCGGCGGATCCGGCGGCCTCCGCGGGGTGGTCGGTCGCGGCGGCGGCCGCCTCGATGGGGGCAAGCGGGTCCGGCTCGGGCTGGGTGCCCGGAGGGGTGTCGTCGAAGATCGCCGCCGCGGTGGAGAGCAGCCGCTGACGGTCCCATTCCGCCAGCAGGTCGGCGGTGGAGGCGGTGATGGTCTCCTCTGGGGGCAGCTTGGCCCGGGCGTCGAATGAGAAGGACCCCCGGTGCCACCCGAGCGCGTCCAGCACCGCGGCCTCGCCCTGCTGCCCGTTCCCGACCGCGTGGAACAGGTGCCCGAACAGGAAGTAGAGCGAGCACTGGCGGGTGCCATCCGACACCGCCAGGGTCCCGGTGGCGCGCTCCTGCTGCATGCCCCGCAGCAGCGAGGCGACATCGGTGGTGTCGAGATCACCCTGGACCAGCACGATCAGCCTCCGCGGCTGCCACTTCTGGCACCGCCCGGAGCGACCGGTGGGCCGGTGCTGGCGGGCCGGCCCGCGGGCGGTTGCTGGCGGACCACCCCGCTGCGACGCCCCAGCGCCGACCCGCGACGCCCCTGGCCGGACGCGTCCCCGGGAACTCCCCTTCGAATCGGCGCGAGTCTAGCACAGGGGCGTGCGTCCACCGTCGCCGTCCGGACCTCTGCCACAATCGCGGCGGTGACGTGCGATCCCCCGCTCGCGCCCGCCGCCGCCGCCGCCCGCTGGGACGAGCGGCTGGCCGCGGCGCGATCCCCCCACCTGCTCCAGTCGTGGGGATGGGGGGCGGTTCAGGCGAGCGCGGGCTGGCGGGCCCACCGACTGTGGGTCGAGGGCGCCGACGGGCCTCTGCCGGTGCTGGCGCTGGTCAGCGCCCGCGGGCCGGCGCGCCTTCCCGGCCTGCGCCGCATCTACGTTCCCCGGGGGCCGGCGCTGGGGCCCGATGACATCGAGGGCTACCGGGCGGTGGCGGGTGTCCTGGGCTCTCTCGCGCGCCGGACCGGGGCCGTGCGCGTCGACGTGGAGGTCCCCTGGGAGGCGGGGGCGGTGCCCGCGGATCATCCCTGGCGGGCGGGGATCGCGTGCGACCCCCGCCAGCCCTGGGTGACCTCCATCGTCGACCTCGCCGGCAGCGTCGAGGACCGGCTGGGCCGCTGCCACCCCAAGACTCGGTACAACATCCGGCTCGCCGAGCGCCGGGGGGTCACCGTCACCACCCGCCGGGACCTCAGCGCGCTGGTCGCCTGCGTTCGGGCCACCGCCCGGCGCCAGGGCATCCACCTGCCTGGGGCCGCCCACCTGGCGGCGGTGACGGCCGCGCTCGGTCCGGGTGCGCAGACCCTCGTCGCCGACGTCGACGGGGAGGTGGTGGCGGCCATCCTGCTCGGTGTCTTCGCGAACGAGGCGATCTACCTCTACGGGGGAGCCACCGGCCGCCACCGTGAGCTCATGCCGAACTACCTGCTCCACTGGAGCGCTATGGAGCTGGCGGTGCGGATGGGCTGCGGCCGCTACGATCTCTGGGGCATGCCCCCCACGGCCGACCCGAGCCATCCCTGGCACGGGCTGCGGCAGTTCAAGCTGGGATTCGGAGGTCGGACGGTGACGTTGGCCGGCAGCCGCTCCCTTCTGCTGTCCCCGCTCCGCGCCCGACTCCTGGACGGGGCGGAGGCGGGGTTGCGGCGGTGGCGGCCGCGATGAGCGTTCCGGATCGGGAGCGGGAGGATGAGGAGGAGGGGGGGCCCTACTTCCCCACCTACGAGGAGATCGCCTCCGAGCTGCTGGAGTCCTTGGAGGCGGCCGGACTGGTGGTGCATGACGTCCGCCACGAGCTCGAGCCCAGCACCGGCGAACGCCGCTTCGAGTGCGTGGCCCGACTGCCGGGGGGGGACTCGCCCCACCGCTACCATGCCACCGTCCACTTCCACTGGGACGCCCTGCTCACCTACGCCAGCGCCTACGGCCCGGGGGCGGAATGCGATCTCTACCACGGCGATGACGTGCCCTGCCCCCATCACGACGCTCGCCCCCAGCCCTTCGCCGAGATCGTGGTGGAGTACCAGCTGGGCGACGGCGGCTACCAGCTGCGCGACCTCGGCGAAGTCTCCCACTGGATCGAGACCGCCCGAGCCCTGCTCGACAAGGCCAAGGAGGGCGAGGACCAGCCGGCGGTCCACATCGGACTCTCGTGGCAGGGGGAGACCACCTTGGTGGAGCGGTTCGTGGCGGAGTCGTCGTGGTACCTCGAGCTGGATGAGCCTCCCGACCTGGCCCCGGTCAGCCGCCAGGTGGCGGCGATCCTGCGGCTGACCCCCGCCCTGGCGGACCGGCTTCCGTTCTGACCGGGCCCGGGCTCGGATCGGACCCGACCGAGGACGAGCGGGGCGAGAGCGGCTCGGCCGCGCGCGCCAGCTCGAGGTAGGACCGACCGTCGCGGGGGTGTCGCCAGCTGGGCGCCACCAGGGCTAGCCCGCGCAGGAGGTAGGGGCGGCAGAGCACCGCCGGGTGGGGGAGGCGGAGATCCTCGGTGTCGACCACCAGCTCGCCGATCGCGAGCACGTCCACGTCGAGCGTCCGCGGCCCCTTCGGCACTGGGCGCCGCCGGCCCGCGCGCGCCTCAGCGCGGCGCGCGAGCGCCAGCCATCCCGCGGGTGCGAGCTCGGCCACGCCGCGCACCACGATGTCGAGGAAGTCGGGCTGGGCTGGGCCTCCGAGCGCGCGTGTGTGCCAGCGGGGGCCCACTGCGGTGAGGCGGACGCCCTCCTCGACCAAGCTGGCGAGCCCGAGGTCGAGCCAGCCCTCGCGGGGGGCGAGGTTGCTGCCCAGGGAGAGCACCGCATCGGTCACGGCGACGGGGCCGCCGCCGCCGCCCGGATCGCGTCCACCACCTCGCACACGTCGCGCATCGCGCGAACGTCGTGCACCCGCACGATGTCGGCGCCGTGGGCCGCCGCCCAGGCCACCGTCGCGGCGGTGCCGTGGAGGCGGTCCTCGACCGCGCGGCCGTGGAGGACCCGGCCGATGTGGGACTTGCGCGACGTCCCCACCAGCAGCGGTCGCCCCAGCGCCCGCAGCTCGGCGAGTCGCCCCAGCAGCGTGAGGTTCTGCCCGGTGTCCTTGCCGAAGCCGATGCCGGGGTCGACGACGCACCGCTCCGGCGCGATCCCGGCCGCTCGGGCCGCGGCAAGAGAGCGGCGCAGGCTGCGCAGGACATCGCCCACAAGGTCCTGATACCGGGTGCCCGCCTGGTTGTGCATGCAGATGACCGCCGCCCCCGCCCGCGCCACCACCGGCGCCATCTCGGGATCGCCGAGCAACCCCAAGACGTCGTTGACCCCAGCGGCACCCGCCGCCAGGGCGGCCTCCGCGACCGATGCCTTGCTGGTGTCGACGCTGATGGGGACTCCCAAGCTGGGGGCCAACCGCTCCACCACCGGGACCACCCGCCGGAGCTCCTCGGCCGCTGGCACGGGCTGGTGACCGGGCCGGGTGCTCTCGCCGCCGACATCGATGGCATCGGCGCCCGCCTCCACCAGCTGGTGGGCGTGGGCCACCGCCGCCTCGACGTTGGCCCCGAGCCCGTCTCCGCTGAAGGAGTCCGGGGTCACGTTGCAGATTCCAAGACAGTAGGTCCTGGCTCCGAACACCCAGCGCTGTCCGCCCCACTCCAGCGGAGGGGGCGTCCCGCCCAGTGCCAGCAGGGTCCGCTCGAGCGCCTGGGCCAGCTCGACGAAGCGGGGTCGGTCGGAGAAGCCGCGCAGCGCCGGGGCGACCGCGCCGAGGGCGTTGCGGGGTCCCAGCAGGAGGGCACGGTCGCCCCGGCGGTCGCGGACGACCAGCGACCCGGCAGCCTGCAGGGTGCGCTCGATCACCCGGAGCTGGTCGAGCTGGACCGCGTCGACCAGCAGCGCCGTCACCACCCCGGCCCGCATCGCCAGAGCCCCCGCCTGCGGGTCGAGCGCGGTCAGCTGCCGGTGCAGGACGGCCTCTGATCCGGGGGCGAGCCAGCGGACGTTGTGGCGAGCATCGGGATCGGGCACCCGGGTCGGGCTCCTCGGCTGGACGGGTTGCCCCAGGGTAGCGCGGGCGGCGCCAGGACCAGGCCGAGGCCCGGTCCACACTGCCGCCGCGCGCGCGGCCCGGACGTGACAGGCTGACCCTTGACAGGCCCCCTGGGCCCGCCTACGCTCGCGCAGCACGGCGGGAAGGTGGGGCGCTGCGGCGCCGGGGAGGGCAGCGATGACGACGGCACCGATGCGGGTCGAACCGGGGCGCTGGGCTCCGGGGGTGCGCGTGCTGGCGGCGGGTCTGGGCGCGGCTGGGCTGCTGATGGCGGGGCTGGGTGGGAGCATGCCGGCCCGGGCGTCGGCGGCGCGCGCGGGGGCGGTGGTGACCTTCGCCCAGTCGAGTGGAGCCCAGCCCGACTACATCTTTCCCCTGCAGTCAGGGGAGTGGTTCACGTACGCCAATGACCAGCAGTTCGGATGGCTGATGTACCGTCCTCTCTACTGGTTCGACCAGAACGGCAGCAATGGCGTGAACTACCGCATCAGCCTGGCGGATCCCCCCGTCTTCTCCAATCGCGACCGCACCGTCACGATCACCCTCAAGCCCTATCTGTGGTCGGACGGCGTGCCCATCACCACCCGGGATGTCGAGTTCTGGATGAACCTGCTCCGTGCCAACAAGGCGAACTGGGGCGACTACGTCCCCTCCCAGTTCCCCGACAACATCCGCTCGATCGCCTGGATCTCGGCGCGCCGCTTCAGCATCACCTTCAACCGCGCCTACAACACCACCTGGCTGCTCTACAACGAACTGAGCCAGATCTGGCCGATCCCCCAGCATGCGTGGGACAAGACCTCGACCGCAGGGGCGATCGGCAACCGCGACCGCAGCGCCAGCGGCGCCGTCGCGGTCTGGAACTATCTCAACTCGCAGTCGAAGAACGGGGGGACCTATGACACCAATCCGCTCTGGCAGGTGGTCGACGGCCCCTGGCGGATCGAGCCCAACAATGGCTATGTCCCCGCCACCCACTACGTCGCCCTGATCCCCAACCGACGCTACTCAGGGCCGAACCGGCCCACCATCGCCAAGCTGGAGCTGGTCCCCTTCACCAATGACACCGCTGAGTTCGATGCGCTGCGCTCGGGTCAGCTGGACTACGGCTTCCTGCCGATCCCCGACCTCAGTCAGCTCTCCTACTTCACCCAGCGCGGCTACCACGTGGTGCCCTGGTACCTGTTCGGGTGGAACTTCATCCCGCTCAACTTCCGCAACGGCCCGGCCGGGCACATCTTCGCCCAGCTCTACCTGCGACAGGCGCTGGAGCACCTCATGGATCAGCACAGCTGGGTGAGGAACATCCTCAAGGGGTATGGGTATCCCGAGTACAGCGCTCTCCCCACCAGGATCCCGAATCGGTTCGAGGACGCCTTCGTGCAGACCGACCACTATCCCTTCAGCGTGTCGGCCGCTCGCCGCCTGCTTCGCGCCCACGGCTGGAAGGTGGTGCCCAACGGCACCGACACCTGCGTAAATCCGGGCAGCGGGGTCGGACGGTGCGGGCCGGGGGTGGCCCGCGGCGCCGCGCTCACCTTCAGCGTCCAGTACTCGGCGGGAGTGCTGCCGGTGGAGCAGGAGGCGGAGAGCTTCAAGTCGGCGGCCGCCGGGGCGGGGATCCAGCTCACCCTGATCAGCCAGCCCACTGACACCATCTTCGCGGAGTTCTTCTCCTGCACCAAGTTCGGCGGCGCCGGGTGCGGGTGGCAGATCCAGTTCCAGCGGCTGGCCGACGACTACTCCTACTACCCCGACTACTACCCCACCGGGGGCGCCAACTACGGGACCAGGGCGGTCTTCAACGGCGAGGGGTACAGCAACCCGGTCATGAACCACCTGATCCAGGTGACTCACGACGTCCAGGGACGGGGGCCGTACCACACCTACGAGAACTTCGTCGCCACCCAGCTGCCGACCCTGTGGCCGGCCAACGGCCCCTACCAGATCTCGGTGATCAGCCCGCACCTTCACGTGAACCTGCCGCAGGGGTCGCACACCGAGATCTATCCCGAGCAGTGGACCTGGAGCGGATGACACCGGCCCCGCAGATGGGGGTGGCCGGGGTGGGGCGGCATGCGCGCTGACGAGTACGCCGCCCACGACGGGCTGGGCCTCGCCGAGCTGGTGCGGCGCCAGCAGGTGCGGCCGGCGGAGCTCGCCGAGCTCGCGCTGGACGGGGTGAGCCGGCTCAACCCTCTGATCGGCGCCGTGGTCGAGACCTTCTCGGATCGGGTCGCCGACGCCGAGCGGATCGCCGCCGACGCGCGGTCATCGGGTGGCCCCTTCCCGGGCGTCCCGTTTCTGCTGAAGGACCTCGGCTGCACCGAGGCCGGACGGCGGTGCGAGGCGGGGAGCCGGCTCTTCGCAGGCCGGGTGGCCAGCGCCGACAGCGAGCTGATGCGGCGTTTCCGGGCGGCTGGCCTGGTCACCCTCGGCCGCACCGTGACCGCCGAGCTCGGGGAGACGGCGACGGCGGAGACACTGCTCTACGGGGCGGCACGCAACCCCTATGACCTGCGCCGCAGCACCGCCGGCTCCAGTGGCGGCTCGGCGGCCGCGGTGGCGGCCGGGATCGTCCCCCTGGCCCATGGCAGCGACGGGGGCGGGTCGATCCGGATGCCGGCCTCCTGCTGTGGTCTGGTGGGATTGAAGCCGACCCGCGGACGCATCTCGCGCGCCCCCGCCGGGGTCTTCCTCGGGGACTTCGCGGTGGACTTCGCGCTCACCCGCTCGATCCGGGACACGGCGGCCCTGCTCGACGCGGTCCAGGGGCCCGCGCCCGGAGACCCCTACCGGATCCCCCCGCCAGCGGGCCGGTATGCCGATCGGCTGGGGGCGCCGGCGCGACTCAAGGTGGCGGTGACGACCCGACACTTCTGGGGTCGCTCGGTGGACCCGGAGGTGGCCCGGGCTGTGGAGCGCACCGCCCAAACCCTCAGCGAGATGGGCCACACCGTGGTGGAGGCTCATCCCGAGCTCGACGCCGAGCCGTACCTGCGCGCCACCTTGGACCTGTGGGCGGCGCAGACCGTCGCCGAGGTGGACCAGGGCGCGGCGGCGATGGGGCGGGCCCCCGGGCGCGACACCCTCGAGGGATACACCCTAGCGCTGGTGGAGCGCGGGCGCCGACTCACCGCGACCGAGATCGTGGCCGCGCTGGACACCCTGGAGGGGATCTGCCGGCGGGTCGCCCCCCTCTTCGAGGCGCACGACGTGCTGCTGTCCGCGACCCTGCCGAGTCTGCCACTTCCGCTCGGTCTCTACGAGCCCGCCCGCCCGGTGACCCTGGGCTGGTACTTCGACAGCCCGGTCGGGGAGCTGGAGTCGGTCACCTCGCTGTTCAACTGCACCGGACAGCCGGCGATCAGCCTGCCCCTGCACGTCAGCGCTGCGGGCCTGCCCATCGGCATCCATCTGGCGGCACGCTTCGGGGATGAGGCGAGCCTGCTCGTGCTGGGCGCCCAGCTCGAGGAGGCACTGCCGTGGCGGGACCGGCGGCCGCCCACCCACCTGGCCAGCGCGGGGGCGGGCGCCCCGACCACGGGCTGAGCCGGGCGCCCCGGAGCCGGCGCGGCTGCCCGGGGCGCCTGCGGGATCCTCAGTCGCCGGGCATGGGGATGATGAGCTGGTGCCGGGCCGCGGAGGCGCGCGCGACCTCGTAGCCGGCGTCGGCATGGCGCACCACCCCACTGCCGGGGTCGTTGCGCAGCACCCGTTCGAGCTTCTGTCCCGCCAGCGGGGAGCCGTCGGCGACCACCACCATCCCGGCGTGGATCGAGCGCCCGATGCCGACGCCGCCGCCATGGTGCACGCTCACCCAGCTGGCCCCGCTGGAGGTGTTGAGGAGGGCGTTCAGGATGGGCCAGTCCGCGATCGCGTCGCTGCCGTCCGCCATCGCCTCGGTCTCCCGGTACGGGGAGGCGACCGACCCAGTGTCGAGGTGGTCGCGGCCGATGACGATCGGGCCCCGCAGGTCGCCCCGCGCCACCATCTGGTTGAAGCGCAGCCCGATCCGGTCGCGCTCGCCCAGGCCCAGCCAGCAGATCCGGGCGGGCAGGCCCTGGAAGGCGACCCGCTCCCCCGCCAGACGGATCCACCGTGCCAGCGCGAGGTTGTCCGGAAACTCCTCCAGCACGGCCTGGTCGGTGGCGGCGATGTCGCGCGGGTCGCCGCTGAGAGCCGCCCAGCGGAACGGTCCCTTGCCAGCACAGAAGAGGGGCCGGACGTACGCGGGGACGAAGCCCGGGTAGGCGAAGGCGCGCGCGCAGCCGCCGAGTCGGGCCTCGGCGCGCAGGCTGTTGCCGTAGTCGAAGACCTCGACGTTGCGGTCGTGCAGGGCCACCAGCGCCTGGCAGTGGTGCGCCATGCTTTCCCGGGCGCGCCGGATGTAGTCCTCGGGATCCTCGTGGCGCAGGTCGGCCGCCTCCCCGAGGGTGAGACCCCCGGGCACGTACGCCAGGGGGTCGTGGGCGGGAGTCTGGTCGGTGGCCACGTCGATCGGGAATCCGTCCGCGACCAGGCGGGGCACGATCTCGGCCGCGTTGCCCAGCACTCCGATCGAGAGCGCCTGGCCGCGGTCACGGGCCTGCAGCGCGATCCGCTGCGCGCTGGCGAGGTCGGGGGCCACCTGGTCGAGGTAGCGGTGGGCGAGGCGGCGCTGGATGCGTTCGGGGTCGATCTCGACGCAGAGCGCGACCCCCTCGTTCATGGTCACCGCCAGCGGCTGGGCCCCTCCCATCCCCCCGAGGCCGGCGGTCACCGTCACGGTGCCCCGCAGCGAGCCGCCGAAGCGCTTGGCCGCGATCGCGGCGAATGTCTCGTAGGTGCCCTGGAGGATGCCCTGGGTGCCGATGTAGATCCAGGAGCCGGCCGTCATCTGCCCGTACATGGTCAGCCCCAGGTGCTCCAGGCGGCGGAACTCCTCCCAGGTGGCCCACTCCGGGACCAGGTTGGCGTTGGCGATCAGCACCCGCGGGGCCCACTCGTGGGTTTGGAAGACGCCCACCGGCTTGCCGGACTGCACCAAAAGGGTCTCGTCATCGCCGAGCCGGCGCAGGCTCGCGACGATGGCGTCGAACGCCTCCCAGCTCCGTGCCGCCCGGCCGCTGCCTCCGTAGACGATCAGCTGGTCGGGCTGCTCGGCGACCTCGGGGTCGAGGTTGTTCATCAGCATGCGCAGGGCCGCCTCCTGCGGCCATCCGCGACAGCTGAGCTCGCCTCCGCGGGGAGCTCGCACCACCCGCGGTCCCGCGCGCGTCATCGGCTCCCGCCGGGACGCGCTGAATCGGGCCCCGGCCCGCAACCGGCGACGCCGCCCCGGTGGCTCATCACCGGTCAGTGTAGGCACCGACCGCCCGGTGCCACCGTCGCGCTTGCTAGACTGCGGCACCGCAGGCCGCCCCGCGACCGCAGCGCCGCGGGCGGCGGTGCCCAGCCAGGAGGGGGCAATGCCGAGCCCGGAGCGGCGGCCGCTGGTGGAGTGCGTTCCCAACTTCAGCGAAGGGCGACGCCCCGAGGTCATCGAGGCGATCGTGGCCGCCGCCGCCGGCGTCGCCGGGGCGACCGTGCTGGACTGTGAGAGCGACCCCACTCACAACCGGATGGTGCTGACCCTGGTCGGCGGTCCCGCGGCGATGGTGGCCGCGGCGCTGGCGGCGGGGGCGTGCGCGGTGGCCCGGATCGACCTCACCCGCCATGCTGGGCAGCACCCGCGCATGGGCGCGGTTGACGTGGTGCCGTTCGTGCCGCTGCGCGATGTCAGCCTGGAGGACTGTGCCGAGCTGGCGCGGGGCTTCGGCGCCGCGTTCGCGGAGCGCTGCGGGGTACCGGTGTTCCTCTACGAGGCGGCGGCGACCCGGCCCGGCCGCCGTGACCTGGCGGAGGTGCGTCGGGGGCAGTTCGAGGGGCTGCGGTCCGCGATCGGGAGCGACCCCGAGCGCGAGCCCGACTTCGGGCCCTCCCGGATCCACCCCACCGCGGGCGCCACCGCGGTCGGCGCCCGGCCGATCCTGATCGCTTACAACGTCAACCTGGCCACCGGCGACCTCGGTGCGGCGCGCGCGATCGCGCGCGCGATTCGGGAGCGGGACGGGGGACTGCCCGCGGTGAAGGCGCTCGGATTCGCGCTGCCGGAGCAGGACGCGGTGCAGGTGTCGATGAACCTCACCGACTTCCACCGCACCTCGGTGGAGGCGGCCTTCAGCGCGGTGGCGGCCGCGGCAGCCGCGCGCGGGCTGACGGTCCGGGACAGCGAGGTGGTCGGTCTCGTTCCGCTGGAGGCGGTCGTTCCGGCGGCTCGGCGCGCCCTCCAGCTGTCGGGGTTCGCGGCCGAGCAGGTGATCGAGCACAGGCTCTTGGCGCTGATGACCGCCCCGGGGGATCCGCAGCCGGATCGCTCCAGCTTGGGTGCGGCCCGACTGACGGAGTTTGCCACCCGGGTGGCGGCCCGTGATCCCGTACCCGGAGGGGGCAGCGTCGCGGCCTACGGCGGGGCGCTGGCGGCGTCCCTGGTCACGATGGTGGGCCGTCTCACGCTCGGGAAGAAGGGGTACGAGGCGGTGCAGGAGAACATCCAGGCGATCGTGGCGGAGTCGGTCGGGCTCGGGTCACGTCTGCTGGAGCTGGTCGACGAGGACGCGCACAGCTTCGAGGCGGTCGCCGCCGCCCTGAAGCTTCCCCGTGCCTCCGAGGCCGAGCGCCGGGAGCGGTCCCAATGCCTGCGGGCCGCACTCCGGGGAGCCACCGAGGTCCCCGCCCGGACCATGGAGGTGGCGCATCGCGTGTGGCGACTGGCCACCGCCATCACCGAGATCGGGAACCGCAGCGCCCGCTCCGACGCGGAGACCGCGACCGGGATGGCGCGCGCCGCCCTGACGGGAGCGTGGAGCAACGTGCGGCTGAACCTCGAGGGTCTCAGTGCCGACCCGGACTTCGTGGAGGCGACCACGCGCCGGCTGCTCCCCCTGCTGGAGGAGACGACGGCCGCCGTCTGAGGCTGGTCGCCCGCCCTACGGCGCCGGGGCCTCCCGCCGGCGCTGGGCCGCCTTCTTGGCGCGGTCCGCGCAGGGGCTGACCGAGCACCAGCGCCGGTGCCCGGGACGAGAGCGGTCCACGAAGGGCATGTCGCAGCCGGCCGCGGCACACAGGCGGACCCGGTCGCGCAGCGGGCCCGCCAGCAGCAGCACGGCGTCCTCCGCCACCAGCGCGAGCCATCCCTGGGTCGCGCGCCTGCCGGTCCAGTCCCAGGTGGCGCCATCGGGCCCGAGTTGCGGGCGCGGGGAGCGGCGGCGGGCGGCGCGATTGATGACGCTGATATCGGCGCGATCGGGGGGCGCGCCGCCGGCGACGGCGCCCAGGACCCGCCGGATCGCGGTGCGCAGCTCCACGGCGGCGGCCAGCGCAGCGGCGTCGGCGCGCCGACGCCGCTGGCCCAACCCGACCAGGCCCAGCCACGCGCTCAGATCCTCCGGAGAGGCCAGCCGCTCCAGCGTCACTGGCCCCTCGCGGCGGCCGGTCGCGAGCAGCGCCAGGGCCCGGTCGCCCAGCTCATGCCGGGCTCGTTCGCGGGTCTCTGGCACCTGCCCAGCCACTCGCACGAGTCTAACGGGGTGGATGGCACCTGTATAACTGGTGCCGAGATCGGAGGTCCGCGGTCGCCCGCTCCGCCCGCGCGCTTGGGCGGGACGGCCCGGGCCGGGACGATCGTGGGCTGACGTCTCCGGCTCGCCGGGGCCGGCCGTAGAATGGCACTCAGGATCGCACGGGGTGGGGGTTCCCCGATCGGTTCGGGCGCCCCCGGGGTCGTCGGAGGGTTTCCCGCCATGGCCGGAGTCGAGCCGGAGCGTCTGCGCAACGTCGTCATCCTGGGGCACAGCCACGACGGCAAGACCACATTGGCCGAGGCTCTCGCCTTCTGCGGGGGGGTGATCTCGCGGCTGGGCTCCACCGACCAGGGCACGACTCTGCTCGATTTCGAGCCCGAGGAGCAGCGCCGCCACATCTCGGTCACGCTGGCGATCGCGGGGGTGGAGTGGCAGGGCCACCGGGTCACGCTGATCGACACCCCCGGGTTCCAGGATCTGGAGGGAGAGGTCCGGTCGGGCCTCAGCGTCGCCGATGGGGCGATCGTCTGCGTCGGGTCGACCGGGGGCACCGACCTCCCGGTCGGAGCGCACACGGCATGGGAGCTGCTGGCCGAGCGCGGCCTGCCGCGGCTGGTCGTGGTCACCAAGCTGGACAAAGAGCACAGCGACTTTGCCGTCACGTTGGCGGCCCTGCGCCGGCAGCTCACACCGCGTCCGGTTGCGATCCAGCTCCCGATCGGGCGTGAGCATGCGTTCCAGGGGGTGGTCGACCTGATCACCGAGCGCGCCCAGCTCTTCGACGAGCGGGGCGGGTCGCGCGCGGCGGACCCGCCCGGCAGCCTGGGCGCCGAGGTGGCGCGACTGCGTCAGGAGCTGATCGAGGCGGTGGCGGAGACCGACGACCGGCTGCTGGAGCGCTACCTGGAGGGGATCGAGCCCGACCCGCCCGAGCTGCTCGCGGCGCTCCGGGCGGCCACCCGGGCGGGCCAGGTGGCCCCGGTGCTTGCCGCCGCGCCGGCGCGGGCCTTCGGCGCCGCCCTGGTGTTGGACCAGGTGGTCGCCAGCCTGCCGCCGCCGGGGGACGGCGACCCGGGCCATCCCGCGAGCTGCTTCGTCTTCAAGACCACCGCCGACCCCTTTGGCAAGATCTCCTACTTCAAGGTGCTGGACGGCACCCTGCGGCCGGACGTCCACCTCCACAATGCCCGCTCGGGCCAGGAGGAGCGCCTGTCCCGCCCCAGCCGGCCTCGGGGCAAGTCGCAGGAGGCGGCCGATCTGCTGGCGGTCGGGGAGATCGGCTCCGCCACCAAGCTGGCCCACACCGTCACCGGCGACGTGCTCGGCCCGCGCGAGGGTCGAGCACGCGCTCCCGCCCTGGTGTTCCCGCCGACCTCCTACACGATGGCGATCCGGCCGCGGGCCAAGGGGGACGAGGAGAAGATCAACGCCGGGCTGGCCCGTCTCTGCGAGGAGGACCCCACCCTCACGCTCGAGCGGCACCCGACCACCCACGAGACGCTGCTGCACGGGCTCGGCGACGTCCACCTGGACGTCACCCTCGAGAAGCTGAAGCGCAAGTACCAGGTGGACGCGGTGCTCGCCGTCCCCCAGGTGCCGTACCAGGAGACGATCCGCGGTCGGGCGCGCCAGCAGCACCGCTACAAGAAGCAGTCGGGGGGAGCGGGCCTCTTCGGCGACTGCACCATCGAGATCGAGCCGGTGCCCCGCGGTGGCGGCTTCCAGTGGGAGGACAAGATCTTTGGCGGCGCCATCCCCCACCAGTTCCGGCCTTCCGTCGAGAAGGGCGTCCGCCAGACGCTGGACCAGGGCGTCCTCGCCGGCTACCCGCTGGTCGACGTCTTGGTCCGCCTGGTGGACGGGTCGACCCACCCGGTCGACGGCAAGGACATCGCCTTCCAGCTGGCCGGGGCGATGGCGATGCGGGAGGCGGTGACCAAGGCCGGCGCCTACCTGCTAGAGCCGATCATGGACGTCACCGTGACGGTGCCCGCGGCGGTGATGGGGGACGTCATCGGCCACCTCAACAGCCGCCGCGGACGGATCGGGGGAATGACGCCCGCGGGCGAGGGCCTGGAGCAGGTGTCCGCGCAGGTTCCCCTGGTGGAGATGTACCGCTTCCCGATCGAGCTGCGCGCCATGACCCAGGGACGGGGGCGGTACACGATGAGCTTCGGCCGCTACGAGGAGGTCCCGGCGCCGGTCGCCCAGCCCCTCATCGACGCCCGCCGCGAAGTGCTCCACGCGCGCGAAGCGCAGAGCACCTGATCCCACGCGTGGGGACGGGTGACCGCAGAGGGCCCCAACGATCAGCGATCGACAGATCCAGGCGCCGGCGCTGCGGCCAGGCCCGTCACCCAGTGCGCGCCTTCACCCCTGTCGGGCCGCGACCAACGCCCCGGGCGCGAAGACCGTTCGGCGCGGCGGGGTCGGGGGTGAGGGGCGCGGCACGGTTCCGACACTCCGCGCCGGCGGCGGCCACGCCCGAGACCGTCCGCGGCCCGGGCCACGGGCGGATCGGGCGATCCGGAACCCAACGGTTCGGCGCATTCCCGGCGCGGACCGGCGGCGCCGACGCCCCGCCCGGTCGAGATCCCGCCCCGCCGTGCCCGCGAGCGGCCGGCGTGTGGCCCCCGAAGCACCCGACGGGACAGGCGAGGCGGATGCGAACGGTGTCGTCGAGGACGCCAATCCGGGCTCCGGGCTTGGCTCAGGGCACCGCCCCGGGCGTGTCGGCCCCCAGGCTGTCCTGCCGTTTGGACGCGCGGGGCTGGAGTCAGCGCAAGCTCGAGGCGACAGGACGGAGCAGCGGTCGGATCGGTGGGGAAAGGGCCGAGGGCGACTGGGTCGGGGCTCGGATCCATGGTCCGGGACGAGTGCCGTTGGCGGGGGCCGGCTGGCGTAGGTCGGCCTGCCGACGACGGCCCAGATCTCCACCTGCCTCCCTCATACGGCCCAGCGACGACGGCGTCGACGAACGTCTGCGGATCCGAGTGGCGGCTCGCGACACGGTGCCAGGAGCGGTGGTCGAGACCGTGCTCATGATCGTCCTGCCGGGCAGCCTCTGGGCCCGGGCAGAGCGGACCGGTGAGCGCGCTGCCCGCGTCATGCTGGGCGGGCTCCGGACGGTTTGCGTCACCCACCCCAGCGTGCCCGCCCGCCCGGCCGTGCCTGCGCCAGGGCGGGTTCCCGCAGGTGGAGATCCTGTCCCGTACCGTGACCGCCGTTCGAGGGGAGCGGCGGGCGGAGTGTGAACCCGGGGGGTTCCCAGCAGAGGCGGCGCTCCCAGGTGGCCTGTTCGCGCGCGCAGATGCCACCATCGCCGTGGGGCTGGACCCGACCAGTCGAATGACCTGGTCCCACCCCAGCGAGCCTCGAAGCCGGACTGAGCCCGCCCGCCGCCCGCCCCCACCCGCGGCGCCCTTGCGGCCGTCAGCTCCAGGTGATCCGCACGTCCCGCCGCCACCCGGCCAGCAGGCGCGCATCGCCCCCACCCGCAAGTCGCTCCGGGCCGAGCCGATTCCACAAAGCCCGGGAGAGATCGCCGGCGGGGCCCGCCACGGTGCAGTCCGCCGGACCGGATCCCCGCGACACCGTCAGCTGTCCCCGCGCCCCGATCTCGACACGCCAGGCGCGCGCCGCGTCGGTGGCGCGGAGCGCGAGCACCCGCCCGGAGTGTCCCCGGATCCGGCCGGACCGGCCCGCGAATCCGATCACCAGCTCATCTACCCCATCGGCGGCGAAGCTGGCGGAGACCGTGGGGAGCGCGCCGGCGGCGATCTGGGCGTCGACCCGGTGCACGCTGGTCTCATGCGCCTGCCGTCGTGCCCAGAACTGAAGTGGGGACGCAGCCTCGACGAAGGTCCAGCAGCGCAGGTCCGCGGGCGCGGCCCGCAGGGTCGCGATCAGCTCGCGGTGCCCCGCCGCGACCCAGGAGAGCAGACCACCGTCGGGGACCTCCGCGTGCAGGACCTCAGCCTCGGACGCCGGGTCCACCCGGGCGGCGAGTGAGGCGCCGAGGCAGCGCGCCGCCCAGCGGTGGACGTAGCCCACGTGGCGCAGCAGATGGCGTACCTGCCACCCGGGACAGGTGGGCACCTCGTGGGCGAGCGCCAGCCCCGCTGCCGCTTCGACCAGGGCGATGCCCTCCGCCTCCAGGGCGTCGCCGTGCTCGGCCGGGGTCATGCCAGCTTGGGTCTACGGTGCGCCACGGGTCCGGCCCGGTCCCCGTGGATTCTGCGATCCTGGCCTCGTGAGCCAACCTTCGGCACCGCCGCGGTGGGGGTGATCCGCGCCCTGGTCCTCGACTTCGACGGGATCGTGGTCGACAGCGAGACGACCCACATCGCGGTGTGGCGCGAGGCGTTTCGCCAGCACGGCTGCGATTTCACGGTGGCGGAGTGGAGCACCTGCCTCGGCACCCAGGGGGGCTTCGACCCCGCCCGGGAGCTCCGTCAGCGCAGCGCCGTCCCGGTTGACCCCGGCACTGAGGCCCGGGTGCACCACCGCTACCAGGCCATGGTTCGAGGGCGCGGCCTGATGCCCGGGGTCACCGACTGGCTCGACCACGCCCGCGAGGCCGGTCTGGGCACCGCGATCGCCTCCAGCTCCCGGGCCGACTGGGTCCTGCCCTGGCTCGACGAGTTCGACCTCCGCCGCCGGCTCGGGCACGTCGTCTGCTTCGACGGGTCGGTGCCCGCCAAGCCCGAGCCCGACCTCTACCTCGCCGCCTGCCGGGCGCTGGGGGCGCGGCCGCACCAGGCGATCGCGGTGGAGGATTCCCCCAACGGAGTGGCCGCCGCGGTCGACGCCGGGCTCTTCTGCGTCGCGGTGACCCACGTCGCGACCGACCCCTCGGCGTCTGACCGGGCTGATCTGGTGCTGCCGAGCCTCGCGGCGATGTCGCTGGTGGACGTGATCGAGATCGCGGCCGCCCGCCCCGCCCCGGATCGGGAGGTCCGCGCGATCCGGCCGTGACCGGGACGCCCGGGCCCGCTCGCCCCGCACGTCGGTGCCCAGGGGCTCAGCCCGCGGCGGAGGGCGCCAGCGGCTCTGCGGGGATGGGATCGAGGTAGCCGGCCAGCGCCAGTCCCGCGACCGTCTTGGCGTCGCGCAGGTCACCGGCGGCCTGCAGCTGGGCCAGCTCCCGGCGCGTGAAAGGTCTGGCCTGAAGCAGCTCGTCGGGGTCGGGATGGGCGTCGTCCACGGCGCTGAGGCCGGTCGCGCGGAAGAGGTGGAGGAGCTCGGTGCTGTACCCGGGCGCGAGAAAGATCGCGCCCAGGCCGGCCCAGACGGCAGCGGCGCGCCCGGTCTCCTCGGCCAGCTCGCGCCGCGCGGTCCCCTCTGGGGTCTCGTTCGGTTCGCGGGTCCCCGCCGGCAGCTCCCAGAGCATCGTTCCCGCCGCATGCCGGAACTGCCGGACCAAGACCACCGCGCCGGCGGCGTCCACCGCCACCACCGCGACCCCACCGGGATGGTGGAGCACCTCGCGGGTCGAGGTCTGGCCGTTGGCCAGCCTCACCGAGTCGACGGTGAGGGAGACGATCCGGCCACGGAAGCGCTCGTCGCGACCCAGCAGGTGCTCGGGACCGAGCTCAGATGGCACCCGTCGAGGATAGTCTCCCGTGCCCGCTCACCCGAGCGGGCTGGCCGCCGCCCGTCACCATCCCCACCGGGGAGCCGGCGCCGCCCCGCGGCCGGGGGATCCCAGCGCATCCCGCGGAGGCGGTCAGGTGCCGGCTGGCCCCGCCGGCTGCGTCCCGGCCCGCTCTGACCGTGGGGCAACCTGGTCCGATGGGACAGGGGACGGCTCCGGTGCATGTGGTCCTGGGTGCCCGGATGTGGCGGGACCGGGCGGGAGCGGCGGGCCGCCAGGGGGGAGGGGGAGAGCTCGTCATCGACGATCCGGCCGCCCCCGCCTCAGCCAGCGAAGGTGCTCGTGCGCCCCGAGCAGGTCCAGCCGTCGCCGGAGCACAGGGTTCTCGCGGGACTGGCTGAGGTGGCAGGCGATCGCCGCCTGCTGGCGGGTCCGATCGACCTCGATCCCGATGTCCAGCTCACGGTCCGGCCGCCCGACGAAGCTGGTCCCGAGTTCCGAGTTGAGCTGCGTGGCCACGGCTTCGGGCAGGGCCCAGGCGAGCACCGGCAACCGATGCCGGTCCGCGGCCGTCACGGCCGCGGCCGTGGCCCGGCGATGGTCGAGGTGGCCGCTGACACCGCCCTCGTCGAACACGATCAGCGCCGCGGCGTCCGCCACCGCCCCGTCCACCACGTCGGCCAGCTCGGCGACGGGCACGTCCTCCAGGTGGCCGTCCGGGTAGGCGAGCAGCTGGACGTGATCGATGCCGAGGACGTTGGCCGCGGCCTGAAGCTCGGCGGCGCGGACCTGGGCGAGCGGCTGGCCGGCGGCGGGGCCGAGGGTGGAGGCTTCCCCGTGGGTCAAGCACAACACCCGGATCCGGGTTCCGCGCTCAGCCAGGGCGGCGAGCACCGCCCCGAGGCCGAAGGACTCGTCGTCAGGATGGGCGCAGACCGCCAGGACCGCGGTGATTGGCGGCAACCCGCTGGTCGGAGGCGGGATGCTCACCCCTCACCACCCGGGCGCGGTGGGCGTCGACCAGCTCGGGCGGGCATTCCAGAGGTGCACGGTACACCCGCTCGATCGCCCGCTTGGCCCAGAGCCAGTGCCGCCTGTCCCGAAGCGGGGATCTGGTCACGGGGCGAGCGGATGGGGTCGATCTCGACCTGCGCCCCGACTCCCGAGGTCCCAGATGCACTGCGCCTCCAGCGCGTGAATCGGGGTGGCCCGATCGCCGCCCCGGGTGCGGCCGGCGCCAACGCTCGCCGCGATCCTTGCCAGCGGCTCGGTCATGGGGCCGGGAGTGAGGTGGGTGGCCGGACCCACGGTCGCTCCCCGGCGGCCAGGGCGACCGCCACCTCGACCGCATAGCCATCGGCACCCACTGGATCCCGGCAGCGCTCGTCCCGGGCGATGCATCCGCTTGGGTTGACCCGCCCGATCGTGGTGGTGACCGGGTCTGCCCCGGCGAGCAGGGGGATCCGCAACGAGTGTCGCGTCTCGATATCCCCGCTCCCCCGCGGCCGCTGTCCGGGGGCGAATGTCGCAGCCGTCCACCTCCCCCTGGAACCGACGGGCGTGGCGCCGCCGCCCACTCCGAGGTGCCCCCAGCCGGGTGCGGAGGTCCCGACCGTGACCGGCACGCGGTGCCAGGATCACCGGCGACCGAGCAGGCGGTCGATCTCGCGGGCGACCTCACAGGCGGGACCCTGGCCCCTCGCTCCCGGCGCGCCGGCGACCACCATGGACCCGGGCCGGTGGAGCAAACGGCCCAGGGCACGGGGCAGCTCGTCAGCCTCGGGGCGACGTCCGGGAGTGACCGGGGCGGTCCAGGGGGTCAAGGCCGGGTCCGGCTTGGTTCGCAGCCGCGATGGCCGGTCGCGATCACCACGACGTCCCATGAATGCTCCCACGTATCTGTGCATCAGGTGCCGCTCGGGCGCGGTGGCGGCCACGGCCGCGTGCGCACAGCCCGGCCGGCGTCGAGCGAGGGGGCCGGTCGAGTGAGATGGCGGCTATCCGGCGACGCCCGATCGCCAGCCACGGCGCGCACCTGTGGGAACGGGGGGACCAGCCGGCTGCGGGCCCGCTCGCGGCGGGCTCGAAGGCGGCGTAGCCGGGCAGGGACGAATCACCTGCCGGGAACCCGTGACCGCGTCCCGCGGGAGGCCACGTCCTGAGTGCCCGGTACCACGTTGTGCCTCCGACCGCCTCGGGGCCGACACCGACCGGCTACCCGTCCGAACAGGTGCCGCGATGGGAGCGGCGAACCGGAACCCCCGTCACGTCGGCCGCAGCGGCCCTCCCGGGATGGCCCGGCGACCTACGCCGTCGCGCCGGTCCTCCAGGCTTGGCGGGGCGGGACCGCGATGCGGTCGCCGAGCACCATCCCTCGCCGGCGGGCCGAGGGGGAGGCCGAGTACCAGGAGCGGAGAACCCGGTCCCTGTCGGCGCGCCGCCTCGAGCTGTGCGGGGACGGGTTCTCCCTCGCGCCCGAGCCAGAGACGGAGCGGACCGCCGTCGGGGTCCTCCTCGGGGGTCAGGCCGACCGGCGCCCGGGGCTGAGGGCCACGCGCCGGCGGGCCCCCGCGAGAGCGCGGACGTGTGGGCGGAGGGGGTGCGCGACCGCCGCGGTCGCGGCGGGTGAGGGTCGGGCACGGGGTCCGGTGGGGGGTGCTGACTGCCGCCTATCCCCCGCCCCGCGACCAGCGTCACGGGAGGCGGGAGCAGCGCGGTCGGAGCGGTAGACCACCGATCCTTGAGCCCAGCGCCCGTCCCGGCGGCGGCGTGCCTGGCGCGCGACGGGAATGACTGCGTCGCGCCGTCTAGGAGGTGCCCGAGGAGCACGGCCGACGCGTGCCGCCCCCAACCCGGTCGAGTCCGTCGGCGCCGCTGTCCGCCTCAGCCCCCCGCCGCCCAGCGCCTCCCTGGGCGCGAGACCGTCCGCTACCTGTTCGTGGCGCTCATCACCCGGCGCCGCAGGACCGGGCCCACTCGCGACGGCTTCGGCCCTCTGTCGCTGCGTCTGTTCGGCCACCAGTTCGCCGACGGCAGACGCGAGCTCGCGTCCCCGGCCTCCACCGAGGGTGCGGCCGAGCTCAGCCGTTGCTCGTCCCGGGGAGGGTGTCCCCAGGTCGGGCCACGAGGTCCTGCGCAGTACAGCCCGTGCCAAGCGGGCACGCCATGCCCGTGGGAGTTGGTGGACCTTTGGGTCGCGGGGGACTGCCCTCACCGCCTTGGCCGTTCCCGGCCGCTCGACGCCCCCGATCCGCCGCACTCCCGCGGCATTCGCGGCGGTCACGCCCCGCCCCGGGCGCGATCCTTGCTACACTCCAGCCGTCTTCACGGCCAGCATTTCCCGCCTGTGAGAGCTGTATCCCCACGAACCAGCCCACCCGGTGGCCCCGCGACGCCGGGTGGTCGATTGGGGCGTACGGCCTCAAGCTTGGGGGCGTCGCGCGCAGCGATCCCTGTGCCACCATCTGCCCTCAGCACCGGACGCTGAAGGGATGAGTGAGGTCGGGGCGAGTCTGGGGAGGAGTCCAATGTGGCACCCCTTCGCCAACATGGCTGCTGTCAGCGGCCACGAGATCACGATCGTGCGCGGGCACGGCTGCATGGTCTACGACGCTGCGGGACGCGGGTATCTCGATGCGATCGCGAGTCTTTGGTACTGCAACGTCGGGCACGGGCGCACCGAGCTGGCCCAGGAGGCGGCCCGACAGATGGGGACCCTCGCGAGCTTTCACACCTTCGAGCGGTACAGCAATCCGCCAGCCGAGCAGCTCTGCGAGCGCCTTGCTGCGCTGGCTCCGATGTCGAGCTCCCGGGTCTTCCTCACCGCGGGCGGCGGATCGGATGCTGTCGATACTGCTGCCAAACTGGCCCGCGCCTACTGGTCGGCGGTGGGGCGACCGGCGAAGCAGCGCATTCTGGCTCGCTCCTACGCCTACCATGGCATGAACGCCTACGGCACCTCGCTGGGAGGCATTCCCGGGAACTTGGACGCCTACGGCCCCCTGGTGACGGAGGTGGGGACGGTCGCGTGGGATGATCCCGCCGCGCTGGCAGATGCGATTGACGCCACCGGCGCCGACCGCGTCGCCGCCTTTTTCTGTGAGCCGGTGGTCGGCGCGGGTGGCGTCCTCCTCCCCCCGGCGGGTTATCTGGATGCCGTCCAAGCGATCTGTCACGACCGTGACGTGCTCTTCGTGGTCGATGAGGTGATTACCGGGTTTGGTCGCCTCGGAGCCTGGTTCGGGGCGGAGCGGCTGGGTTTGCAGCCAGACCTGCTGGTGTGCGCGAAGGGGCTGACATCGGGGTACATGCCGCTGGGAGCGGTGCTGGTGTCCGCCACGGTCGCCGCCCCGTTCTGGGAGGCGGGGACCGAACGCATCTTCCGCCACGGGTACACCTACTCAGGCCATCCCACCGCGTGCGCCGTCGCCCTCGCCAATCTGGCGATCATCGAGCGCGAGGGGCTCTTGGATCGGGCGCGGTCACTGGAGGCCGTCCTGGCGAGCGCCCTTGAGCCCCTGCGAAGGCTCGCGGTGGTGGCCGAGGTTCGCTGTGGGCTGGGGCTCTTGGCGGGCATCGAAATCGCGCCGGAGCGACGTCGGGCTGACCCGGACCTGGTCGCGCGGTTGGTGTCGTCAACCCGTGATCATGGAGTCCTCACCCGCGGCCTCGCGGGACGATCCCTTCAGATCTCGCCTCCCTTGGTCATCTCCCCCGCCCAGATCGGCGAGATCGCCGGGGTGCTGGAGACCGTGCTGAGCGAGGCCGCCTAAGATGGTGGAGCTGGCCTACCGGCGTTCGATGCGCTGGCGGGCGCCGACCGTCACAGCCGGCTCGCGCCTATGAGCCGTTTGCTCGCGATCGCAGCCGTGCAGCGGGAACCCGTGCCCGCAGCCAGCGATCGGTGGGAGCGGGTCGCGGCCCAGGTCCGGGAGGTGTTGGGGCGGTTTCCCGCCACACAGTTCGTGGTTCTGCCCGAGTATCACGCCCACCTCCTGGCAGGCGCCGGCGTTGCCTATCCCGAGCACATGGAGGCGGTGGCCGAGTCGATCCCGGGACCGGGCAGCACCGCGATGGCGGCACTCGCTCGCGAGCTCGGGATTTGGTTGATCCCGGGGAGTCAGTACGAGCGTGGTGCCGATGGCCACCTCTACAACACCGCTGTGGTCGCGTCACCCGCGGGCGAGATCGTGGCCACGTACCGCAAGTGCTTTCCCTGGCGTCCCTTCGAGACCACCTCCCCGGGCACGACCTTCACCGTCTTCGACGTTCCAGCGGTAGGTCGAGTTGGACTTTCCATCGGCTACGACAGTTGGTTCCCCGAGGTGGCGCGACACCTGGCCTGGCTGGGTGCCGAGATCATCATCCAGCCCACGTGCACCACCACCTCGGACCGGGAGCAGGAGCTGGTCTTGGCTCGGGCCACCGCAATTGTGAATCAGCTGTATGTGGTGAGCGTCAACACGGCCATGCCACCGGGCACCGGTCACAGCATCATCGTGGACCCGGAGGGCCACGTCCGTCAGGAGGCGGGAGAGGGCCCCCTGGTGATGACCGACGTGCTCGACCTGGCGGCGACGGCGCAGGTGCGGGAGCGGGGAACCTGTGGGGTGGACCGTGTCTGGTCCCACTTTCGGGTCGGCGACCCCGATCTGCCCTTGCCGCTCTACGGAGGACGGATCCGAGCCGAGCAGTGGGCGCCGCGGCGTGTTGGGGACAACGACGGCGCCCACCGATCCCACGAGCACCAGGCCGGCTGATCGCTCTCCCGGAGGGGCCGGGCAGCAGCGAGCTGTGCTCGGCTCGCGATCTCCGGGGTGGCAGCGCCTCCGGCAAGCCGTCGCGTCCCCCGGTTGCCGTGCACCAAGGCTGCCGCCCCCTCTTGGGGGTCCTCCGCCGGTAGCTGCTTCACCTGCCGCTCCGAGATCCCCAGCAGCCCGGCCGCCTCCGCCAAGGTCACCGCCCCCTTGTCCAGATGGCTCAGTCCCACCACCCGCCTTTGCTCACTGGCGCTCATGGTCACCCACTCTTCTCTCAGGGGGTGACAGATTCCCTGAGCTTCCACATCCCACGACGGTGACGATTGACAGCGACTCAGCCGCGCCGGATACTCCTTCCCAGACCGCGCCTGCGGGCGGCGCCCCTCCCCTCGTTCCTGCACACGTTCTCCCGCGGAGGCTGCGATGACGGCCGACCATCTGCTCGAACTCCTCGATCGCGTCTGGTGGCGCTGGACCCGGATTTGGCTCGGTGCCCCGGTCGCGATGACGACCGCCGCCGCCGGTCCCGGTCTGGGGTCGGCGCTGGCGACCCGGGGTGTCCAGGTCGAGCACCGCGGCTCGCGCTTGCGCCGGCACCCGGCCCCGGCGGAGGGGGAGGCGCCGTATGCCGCGATCCCGGTCAACGACCCTGCCCGGGTCGAACGGCAGCTGGTCGACTGCCTTCGCTGGCGGCGGTACGATCAGGCCTGGCGCCTGCTCGCGCCCGACTGCCAGGCCGCCTGGGGCCAGCCCTCGACCTTCGCCGAGTTGATGCGCACCCGTGACGACGGTGCCCGGCTCGCGTCGATCCAAGTCCGCGAGGTCCACATCCTGCCGAGGTGGTCGGATCCCGAGACCCGGCGCACCCACCGGGACGTGGCCGAGCTGGCGGTCGACTACGTCATCATCCTGGGGGCCGGCCGGCGCCGGGTGGTGCGCCAGGATGTCCACCTGCTGCCGCTGGACGGGGGCTGGCGCTCGCTCTGCTATCCCAGCCGCTGACCCCCGCGGCGGCCGCGGGTATCATGCCGCCATGCTTCCGCTGGGTGTGAGGACGCCGGCGCCGGTGGCCGGGCCGATTGAACGGGCGGTGGCCGCGATCGCCGCGGCGCGCCGGGCCGCCGCCTTCCGGCGCCATCCGCGTCGCGCCCCGCGGCAGCGCCTCGTGTGGTCGGACGCCCTCTTGGAGCAGGTCGAGCACTGCCGCCTGGAGGCGCTGCCGCTGGTCCCGAGCGTGGTCTGGACCGAGGTGGTGCGACTGGTGGCCGCGGTCGACCCGCACTTGCGCCGGCGGCTCGGCACCAACCGACATCCGGACCATGTCAGCGGAGTCCTCTTCGACCTGCAGGCGCGGCTGATGCTCGCCTCCCAGGGTCAGCGGCCGGGCCGGCCGGCGGAGATCGTCCAGCTCTTCCCGAGCTGAGGCCGTGCCCGCTCCACCGTGGACCGTGGTGGTGGCGGGCACTCTCAGCCTCGACGACCTCACCACCCCCAGCGGCCGCGTTCAGGAGGAGCCGGGCGGCTCCGCCGCCTACTCCGCGCTGGCGGTGGCGCCGCTCGCACCGGTCCGGGTGGTGGCGGCAGTGGGGCGGGACGGGGCGGCGGCCCGAGCGGTTCTCGACCAGCCCGGTATCAACGGCGAGGACGTGGTGGTGCGTCCCGGCGCGACCTACCGCTGGCGCGCCACCCACGACCCCGACACCGGTGCGGTCGACGCAGGCCAGCAGCGTTTCGGCGTCTACCGCGGCTGGCACCCGCAGCTCACGGCCGCCAGCCGCTCCGCCCCGATCTGCCTGGTGGGGTCGATGCTGCCGGCATGCCAGCAGGCGGTGCTGGCCCAGTGTGCCGGCGCCCGTCTCATCGTCGCCGACACGATGGAGGACTTCATCGAGACCGAGCCCGAGGCGGTGCGCCGCTGCCTGGCTGGAGCCGATGTCGTCTGCCTCAATCTGCGCGAGCTTCGGCGGCTCGGGGACGCCGACACCGACGAGGTCGCGCGGTCAGTTCTCGGAGTGGGGCGCACTCAGGCGGTCGTGGTCAAGTGCGGACCGGCCGGGGTCCGACTCGTCACCGCGGCGGGCACCCTGCTGTTGCCGGCGGCACCGGTCCCGGCGGTGCGCGATCCCACCGGGGCGGGCGATGCCCTGGCGGGCGGATTCTGCGGCGAGCTCGCCCGCCGACGCAGCACCGATCCCGCCGCCCACCCGGCGGCCCTGCGGGTCGGGCTGGCGGCGGCGGCGCGCGCCGTCAGCGACTTCGGTCTCACCGGACTGCTGCGGCCGCGCTGACGGCCGCTCCCGACCCGTCCGCCGCGACCGTCGACCGGGCACGCGTGCGGACTCCGGCCTGCGGCCTCTGCTCACATCCTCTCCACACGCAAGCGGCGTAGGCTGGCCCGGTGCGCATCCTGGTGGTGGAGGACGAGGTCCGGATGGCGGCCCTGCTCAAGCGGGGACTCGAGGAGGAGGGTCACATCGTCGACATCGCGGCCAATGGGCCGGACGCGGTCTGGATGGCGACCGAGACCTCGTTCAACGCGATCGTCCTCGACGTTATGCTCCCCGGCTTCGACGGCTTCGAAGTCTGCCGGCGCCTGCGGGCGGCGCAGCGCTGGAACCCGGTGCTGATGCTGACGGCCCGCGACGATGTTCAGGACCGGGTGCGGGGTCTCGACGCCGGGGCCGACGACTACCTCGCCAAACCCTTCAGCTTCGCGGAGCTGGCGGCGCGCCTGCGCGCTCTCGACCGTCGCGGGACGGAGGTTCGGCCCGCGGTGCTGGCGGCCGGTGATCTGCGCCTGGACCCGGCCGCGCGCCGGGCCTGGCGGGGCCCTGCCGAGCTTCAGCTCTCGGCCCGGGAGTTCGCCTTGCTCGAGCTCTTCATGCGCCATGTCGGAGTGGTGCTCACTCGGACTCGGATCCTGGAGCAGGTCTGGGACCTCGCCTATGAGGGCGGGTCGAACGTCGTCGACCAGTACGTGGCCTACCTGCGCCGCAAGCTCGACCGTCCGTTCGGTCGTGCCGATCTCGAGACGGTGCGCGGCGCCGGCTACCGGCTGCGCCAGCCGGAGGCTCCCTAGGCCCGGCGCGGATGCCGATCCGGCTCCGTCTCACGCTTCTCTTCGCCGCTGCGGCCGCGCTGCTCGCGGTGCTGGGGGGGCTTCTGCTCGTCCACCAGCTGGGCACCGGTCTCGTGAGCTCGCTCGACGACACCCTCGCCAATCGAATCACCTCGATCGCTGGTCGGGCGGACTTCGGCGGCCAGCCCGTCGACTACGGCCTGGCCCAGGCGATCCTGGGGGGGCAGGCGGCGCAGGGCAACCTCGCCGAGCTCGCCAGCCCGGCGGCTGCGACCACCTACGACGACTTCACTCCTGCTCGCGCGCTCCTATCCGCGGGGCAGCTGAGGGTGGCCACCCGACGGACGGTGACGGTGGACACGGTGGTGGCCGGCACCACCGAGCCCCTGCGGGTCCGGGCCGCGCCGCTTCCGGGGGAGTCCGGCTGGGCGATCGTGGTGGCGGCATCGCTGCAACCGACCAACGCGGCGGTGACCGGTATCCGGGGCGCGGTGGTGCTGGGTGGGCTGGCGGTGGTCGTGCTCGCCGGGCTGGGCGCGTGGCTGCTGGCCGGGGCCGCTCTGGCTCCGATGGATCGGCTTCGGCGCGAGGCCGATGCGATCTCGGCCAGCGACCCCGCGGCCCGGCTCCAGGTCCCGCGGACCCGCGACGAGGTGGCGGCGCTGGCCCGGACGATGAACGCCCTGCTGCAGCGGCTCCAGGGGGCGCTGGCCCGTCAGCGCGCCTTCCTCGCGGATGCGGGCCACGAGCTGCGGACCCCACTGGCGATCTTGCGAACCGAGCTGGAGCTGGCCGGCCGCCCGGGCCGCAGCCACGCTGAGCTGACCCACGCGGTCGATAGCGCGGCCGACGAGACCCAACGCGTGATCCGGCTCGCGGAGCACCTCCTGCTGCTGGCTCGCAGCGACGAGGGCCGGTTGGTCGGCCCGGCCGAGCCGGGCCGACTCGACGATCTGCTCCAGGCGGCGTGCGACGGGGTCGCCCAGCAGGCGGCGGCGCGGGGGGTCATCATCACCGTCGACGCCGCCCGGCCTCTGCCCGTCCCGATGGACTCGGCCCGGGTCCGTCAGGCGGTGGACAATCTGCTCGGCAACGCCCTGCGCTTCGCGCCCGCAGGGAGTGCCATCGAGCTCCATGCCCGCCTCGACGGGAACGTGCCCGGCGCGCGGGTTGAGGTGCGCGACCGTGGCCCGGGATTCCCCGACGACTTCCTCCCCCGTGCCTTCGAGCGTTTCAGCCGGCCCGGACACGCCCGGGCCCGCGACCAGGGCGGCAGCGGCCTCGGTCTCTCGATCGTGCGGGCCATCGCCGAGGGCCACGGCGGGTCCGCCGACGCCGCCAACCGCGAGGGGGGCGGGGCGGTGGTGGGGTTCACGCTGCCCCTGCGCGGACCGACCGGAGGTGCACCGGGCGACGCGGAGGCGGCGATCACCCGAGCCGGGCAGCCGGTCGTGGCCGAGGAGGTGGCGCCCCCCCCGCGGGGCTGATCGGAGCCGGGGGTTCTGCCGTCAGCTGGAGGCGCCGGAGTCGGGAGCGGCTGACCGCCGGCCCCGCCACAGCCAGACCGCCAGCACCGCGACCACCCCCACCACCAGGACCACCGCCGCCGTCCCGATCGGGTGGGCGAAGCGGGTGTAGTTGGATCCGACCTCGTAGCCGCCCGCGGCCAGAGCCCCTGACCAGACCAACGAACCGGCGAGGGTGAGCCCGGCAAACCGCATGAGGTCGAGGCGGGCGAGTCCCGCCGGGAACGAGATGTAGGTGCGCACCACCGGCAGCAGCCGCCCGATCAGGACGGCCGCCGCCCCATGGCGCTGGAACCAGCGGTCGGCCAGCTCCAGATGCGCCCGTCGGATCCCGATCCAGCGGCCCGGACCGAGCAGAAGCGGCTCTCCGAGCCAGGCCGCCAGACCATAGGCGATCAGCGACCCGGCGAGGTTGCCCACTCCGCCGGCGACGATCACGGCCGCCAGGTTGAGGTGCCCGAGCGCGGCGAGGGCGCCCGCCACCGGCATGATCACCTCGCTCGGGAACGGGATCGCGCAGCTCTCGGCGGCCATCAGCAGGAGCACGGCGAGCAGACCGTAGTGGTTGACGAACTGGGTCACGGCGTGGGTCATGCGGCGACCGCGCAGTGGCTGCGGACCAGGGCGGCATATCCCAGGAAGATCGCCCGCCGCACCGGGCGCAGGGCGGCCAATCGGGCGCCGGCTGCCCCCAGCAGCCCAGCTGCCCCCCCCTTTGCCAGGGCGGCGTCGGCGGGGGCGCCCCGGACCCACGCCCGCACCTCACCCACCCCGACCTCGGGGTGGAACTGGACTCCGTGAGCCCGCTCGCCGATCCGAAAGGCCTGGACGGGATAGGCGTCCGATCGGGCCAGCCGAACCGCCGAGGTCGGGGGCAGGCACTGGTCCTCGTGCCAGGACAGGGGAGCGAAGCGCTCCGGGCCTGCGCCCAACAGGGGGTCGTCGGAGCCGGCCGGAAGCCGCTCGACCGCCGTGAACCCGATCTCTTTGGAGCGGCCCTTGACCACGCGCCCCCCGCCGGCCACCGCCAGCAGCTGCGCGCCCAGGCAGATCCCGAGGATCGGGAGGTCGGCCCGCAGCGCCGCCTCCAGCAGGCGCACCTCGGCGTCGCGGGTGGGGAACCCCCACGACGAGCGGGCCGACATCGACCCGCCCAGCACCACCAGCCCGTCCAGTCCGCGCACCGTCGGCGGCGGCGGGCCGTCGCGGTCGGTGCGGTGGAGCTGCAGCGCGAGCCCGGATCGCCGCAGCGCTCGCCCCAGCGCCCCGGGACCATCGTCGGCGCTGTGCGCCACCATCAGCACCGTGGGGGGCCGCTCGACCCCGCCTGCCTGCGTCATCTGGGGTAGCTTACCCAGGCGCCCCTGGTCGCGGCGGGCCGGACCGGGTCAGTGACCTCCCGCCAGCCGGACCGCCTTCACCACCAGGAGCAGGGCGGCCACCAGCAGGTACCCGCGCAGCGCCCACATCCCCAGCAGTCGCCCGCGCGACCACCGGGGGCGCGCCAGCAGGGCGAGCGGCGGCATCCGCCACGCCATCCGCTCCGACCGGGGGACCGGGCGCGGGCCGGGAGCGTCCCGGCGCAGCGCGAGCGCAGCCCCGCCGGCGACGAGGCAGGCCAGCATCGCGCCGGTGAGGACCACGAAGAGGAGCCCGGCGTCGACGTGGGGGTCCACGGTGGACAGCACCAGGATGAGGGAGAGGACCAGGAGCACGCCCACGATGGCGCTGGCGACGACGTTGAGCCAGCCGGCATTGACCCAGGGGCCGAGCACCTCGCGATCGTTGCAGAGGAGGAGCAGGAAGACCGTGGCGCTGGGCAGCAGCACCCCCGCCAGCGCCTGCACCGCGGTCGTCAGCACCCCGAGGGGAGCGTTGGGCACCATCACGATGGCGGCGGCCAGCAGCACCATCGCGGAGTAGCTGCCGTAGAAGACCTTGGCCTCGCTGAAGCGGTGGTGGAGCGAGTGGCGCAGCCCGAAGACATCGCCGAAGGCGTACGACGTCGCCAGCGTCACCGCGCTGGCGCCGATCACGGAGGCGACCAGCAGCACCACGGCGAACATTGCCCCGGCGGCGCCGCTCACCCCCCGCGCCAGCCCCACCGCCACCTGTCCGGCGTTGACGAAGTGGCCCGCCTGGGGGGTGCCCTGGAAGGCGTGCGCGGCCGCCATCATGAGGGCAGCCGCGCCGATGATCACCACCACCGCCCCGATCACGGTGTCGGCGCGCTCGTAGGCGATCCAGCGAGGGGTGATCCGCTTGTCGATCACGTTGGACTGCTGGAAGAACAGCTGCCAGGGGGCGACCGTGGTGCCCACGATTGCGATGATCAGGAGCACGGCGTTGGAGCTGAACCCGTGCTGGACACTGGGCACCGCGAAGCCGTGGGCGATGGTCGCGGGGGTGGGGTGACTCAGCACCGCCAGCGGCACCACCAGCAGGCTGCCGACCACGAGCACCAGGATCGCCCGCTCCCAGCGGCGAAAGTTGCCGCTGGCGGTGATGGCGACCAGCAACACGGCGGCCAGTGGGACTGCCAGGTCGGCCGAGATCCCGAAGTATCCGGCGGCCAGCCGCACCCCGATGAACTCGGTGACGATGGTGAGGAAGTTGAGGACGAACAGGTCGCCGACCGAGAACGCGCCCCAGAACTTGCCGAAGCGCTCGCGGATCAGGCGGGCGTGCCCGACTCCGGTCACCGCGCCCAGCCGCACCACCATCTCCTGGTTGACGATCAGCACCGGGATGAGGAGCAGCAGCGTCCACAGCAGGGTGGCGCCGTAGTCCTGGCCCGCCTGGGCGTAGGTGGCGACCCCGCCGGCGTCGTTGTCCCCCACCATCACGATCAGACCCGGTCCGATGATGGCCAGCAGGGCGATCAGGCGGGCTCGCCAGCTGCGGCGCTCGCCTAGGTCGCCGACGCGGATCGTGCCGAGGGCACCGCGGATGTCGCCCACGTGGGCGCCGTCCAGCACCGCCGACCCGGGGCCGGGTGTCGCCGGGGAGGGCGCGACCACCGGCTCAGGCATGTCCCGATCCCGGGCGCGAGAGCCACCGACGTGCGCGCCGGACCAGGCCGCGCTGCGGGTCACCCGCGGCGGCGTGCGGCACTGGGAACCCCTCGCGGGTCATGGCTCCTCTCCTTGCCCAACCACATGCCGGCGCAGTCCTGGCACGGGGGCGACGGAGCAGCCGATCAGCCGGTGCTCACCCTCCCGGGGTGCGAGGACGGCGCGACCAAGACGGGGCGTCTACTGCCGGGTTCCACGCGGTCCTCTTCCTTCATCGAGCCGGAGGCGCAGCACGACACGGGCCACGGCCCGCAGAACTGGTCCACGCGAGTGTACCCCCGGGGAGCGACGGAGGCAACCGCGGACCCGTCGGGCGGGCAGGGGTCCCGGGCTGGGCGTCATCCTTCCGCCTCCCCGCGCTGCCGTCGCCGCCAGTCGGGGGGGACCATCGCCTCCAGGATGTCGTCCACCGTGACTAGCCCGAGGAAGCGGTCGTCGTCGTCCACCACCGGCAGTGCGGGCAGGTTGTAGTCGGTCATGAGAAGGGCGACCGAGGGGAGGTCGGTGGAGGTGTGGAGGCGGGCCGTTACCGCGGTGGCGAGCGTTGTCACCGTGCGGGCGGCGGGCGCCCGCACCAGGTCCGCCAGGGGCACGCTGGAGACGACCCGGCCGGTCGGGTCGACGACGACCACCACCGAGCCCGCCTGGGAGGGCAGGTCGTCCGCCGTCCGCACGGCCTCCAGCGCCCCCGCCACGGAGGCGTCCTCGGAGACGGTCACAGCCTGAGTGGTCATCAGGCCGCCGGCCGTCTCGGGGTTGTAGGCGAGCAGCCGGCGTAGGGTCGTCTGCTGGGCCGCCGGCAGCAGCTGGAGGATCGCCATTCGGCGATCCTGGTCGATCTTGGCGATCAGGTCGGCGGCGTCGTCGGCCGCCATCTCCCCGAGGAGCTCGGCCGCCTCCGGGTCGGAGCGTTCCTCGAAGAAGCGTCGCTGGTGCTCGTCGTCCAGCTCCTCGAACACATCGGCCTCGAGGTCGGGGTCATCCCCGACCGCATCAATGATCTCGGTCCCCTCCTCATGCGAGGCGTGCTCGATGAGATCGGCGAGCTGGGCCGGGTGCAGGCGCCGCAGCCGCCGCAGGGGAATCGGCAGGTGGGGCCCGGGCACGTGGCCGGTGAACGGCTCGATGTCCGACCAGTCCACCAGCGAGCGCGGGCTGACCCTCCCGGAGCGGCTCCTCCAGGGAATCAGGCGATGGAGGGCGCTGAGCCGGGTGGGGTCCACCGCCACGATGTGCCAGCGGTCGGCGAGTGGCGCGAGGGCGAGGTCGTTGGCGCGGATCAGGGTGCCCAGCCGGACATCGATGAGCCGTCTGCCGATCACGTCGTCGTCGAGCAGCACCTCCCCCGGTCGGCGCTCGAAGGGTGCCAGGTCGAGGGAGTCCCCCAGCAGGCGGACGTGGAATGGCTCCAGCGGGCCGACCTGGTCGATCGGGAGAAAAAGCTCCCGCTGGCCGATCCGCACCCGCAGCCCCGTCACCGGAGGGTAGCTCCCCTCCCCGATTCGGGCAATGATGTCGCGCACCGCTCCCAGGGGATGGCCGCGCCGGTCCAGCAGGGTGGCGTTGGCCACGGTGCTGGCGCTCACCAGCGTCCCCGCCAAGCGCTCCAGCGAGGCCGGGCGTGCGGGCGTCCGGGATTCCGCCCCGGCCCCGGCACGGTCGTGGGGCGCGTCGCTCATGCTGGCCTCCCCCGACCGGGGCCCGCTGGCGGCCCCGGCGACCGGGCTCGATGACGGCGTCGCCGACCGGCAGCGCTCCGCTCGACTGTCGCGATTATCGGCGTCCCGGCTCCACCCGGGCGCGCCACCCGCACCGGCCCCGGGCGCGCGAGCCCCGTATCCTAGAGCGATGGCCCCCGGGCGCGCTCGGGGCGGGCCGGGGGTGGCGTCCTCGAAGTCGCCTCAGGAGGCACGATGGCTGAGAACGATCCCGTCCCCGTCCGGTCCGCCATGGTGATCGTGGCTCACCCGGACGACGCCGAGTTCGGCTGCTCCGCCAGCGTCGCCAAGTGGGTGAGCCAGGGGATCACGGTCACGTACGTGATCTGCACGGATGGCGGGGCCGGGTCGGCCGACCCCGCGCTCACCGCCGCCGATCTCCCGCGGCTTCGGGCTGAGGAGCAGGAGCGGGCGGCAGCAGTGCTCGGGGTCGCCGCGGTCGAGTTCCTGGGACGGCGCGACGGTGAGTTGGTCGCCGACCTGACCCTGCGCCGCGACCTCACCCGGATGATTCGGCGGCACCGTCCCGACCGAGTCGTCTGCCAGAACGCGGTGCGCACCTACTCCAACGTGTATGGCAACCACCCCGACCATCTCGCCGCCGGCCAGGCCGCGATGGAGGCAGTCTATCCCACCGCGCGCAACCCGCTGGCGTTCCCCGATCTGCTGGCCGAGGGACTCGGCCCCCACGTGGTCCGCGAGGTCTGGGTCACCGGCACCGACCAACCCAACCATGCCGAGGACGTCAGCGGGTTCGTGGACCGCAAGATCGAGGCCCTGATGCAGCACCGCAGCCAGATGGGGGCCGAGCCCGACCGCGTCGCCGAGCGCGTCCGCCAGCGGATGCAGGACGCCGGACGACCGAGCGGGGTGGCCTTCGCCGAGGCCTTCCGCCGGCTCTCGGCGGAGTAGCGCGTGGCCGGACCCGCGCCGGTGCTCACCGTTCTCCACGGCGATCAGACCGGCGAGGAGCTGCTGCAGGAGGCGCTCCGCGTCCTCGATCCCAGGGTGCTGGGGGTGGAGCTGCGGCTGGAGTCGTTCGACTGCAGCGTCGCCGAGCGGCGACGCACCCGCAACCAGGTGGTGCACGCGGCCGCGCGCCATCTGCGCCAGAGTGGGTTCGGGCTGAAGGCCGCCACGGTCACGCCGGAGGGGCCCGACGACGTGGGCAGCCCCAATGCGATCCTGCGCGCCGAGATCGGCGGGGACGTGATCGTGCGCACCGGCCGGCGCATCCCCGGAGTGCTGCCGCTGGGCGGCGTCCACGCCCCCATCACGGTCGTGCGGATGGCGGTGGGCGACGCCTACGGCGCGCGCGAGTGGCGCGAGGGCGCGGGCGACGACGAGCTCGCCCTGCGCACCACCCGGATCACGCGGCACCTCTGCCGCCGCGTCGCCGGCTACACCTTCGCGCATGCCCAGCGCACCGGCGCGACCGTGTTCGGCGGGCCCAAGTACACCGTCTCGCCGGTGTACGAGGGGATGTTCAAAGAGGAGCTGGACGCGGCCGCCCGGGCGCATCCGGCCGTCCGCTACGAGCCGCAGCTCATCGACGCGGTGGTGGCATTGGTGCTCACCCGCGACGATGCCCTGGTGCTGCCCGCCCTCAACCGTGATGGTGACATCCTCTCCGACCTCGTGCTCGCGCTCTACGGTTCGCTGGCGGGGAGCGAGTCGCTGGTGATCGGCTTCGGCGACGGCGATCGTCCCCAGGTGGTGATGGCGGAGGCTCCCCACGGGACCGCGCCCCAGCTCCAGGGGCGCAACGTCGCCAACCCGATGGCGATGATCCTGGCCGCTGCCGCCGTCCTCGAGATGCTGCCGGAGCCGGCCGCGCGGCGGGCCGGCACGGCGGTGCGCGCGGCCACCTTGGAGGTGGTCGGCGCCGGCGTGCGCACCGCCGACCTGGGCGGGAGCGCGCTCACCACCGAGGTCACCGACGCGGTGATCCAGCGCCTGTGCCAGCGGACGGGGGCGAGCTGAGGCGGCGGCGGGGGCGTGCTGCCACCGGATGGTGGCGGAGCGCCCTGTGGTGGCGTCGGGCGGAGCCGAGATCCCGCCGCGACCTCGCGTATACTCGGCCTCAGCCCCTGCCCATGGATATCCTGCCCTTTCTGCGCCAGCGTGCCGGAGACTTCACCTGTCCCCGCTGCCGCTACTCGCTGGCCGACTGTGGTGTGAGGATCCTCCAGCAGCGGGGACCCGTCTACACCGTGCAGGTCACCTGCCGCCGCTGCGACCTCAGCCTGCTGGTTCAGCTCCAGCTCCAAGGTGACGCCGGGACCGCCGAGGCGATCGCGGCGGGGGGGCGTTCACCGCGGGCGTCGGCCCCGGGGCGCCGCGCCAGCCGCGCCCCCCGCCCGCCCTCGGAGCCGGCGATGCCACCGATCACCGCCGACGAGCTGCTCGACCTCCACCTTCACCTCGCCGACTTCTCCGGAGCTCTGACCGCGCTCTGGCCCGCCCCGGTCCCTGAGGCGGCGCCCGAGACAGCCCACTAGCCCGGGGCGGTGGTCGTTCCCGGGCTGGACGCCGTGGCCTGCGCCCGCGATGGTCGGGCGCCCGTCTACCTCGACCACGCCGCCACCACCCGGGTCCGCAGCGAGGTGCGGCTCGCCATGGACGACGCCCTCGACCACGCTCAGGGCAACCCCTCCAGCATGCACGCGGCCGGGCGCGCTGCCCGGGCCCGGCTCGACGATGCCCGGGACCGTCTCGGCGCGGTCCTCCGCGGCGCGCCGGGGGGCGTCGTCTTCACCAGCGGGGGCAGCGAGGCGGACAACCTGGCGCTTCGCGGGGTGGCCGCCTCGGTTGGTCGTCCCCAGCACCTGGTGGTCACCCAGGTCGAGCACGAGGCGGTCCTGCAGACCGCGACCGCGCTGGCGGCGACCGGCTGGGCGGTGACGGTGCTGCCGGTGGACCACTGGGGGCGGGTGGACCCCGAGCGACTGGCTGCGGCGCTGCGCCCGGAGACGCAGCTGGTCTCGATCATGCTCGCCAACAACGAGGTGGGCACGATCCAACCGGTCGCCGAGCTGGCACAGGTGGTGCGCTCCCACAGTGCGGCTCTCGTCCACTGCGATGCGGTCCAGGCCCTAGGCCGCCTCGAGGTAGATGTCGACGCCCTCGACGTCGATATGGTCTCGCTCTCGGCGCACAAGGCGTACGGCCCCAAGGGCGTGGGCGCGCTCTGGATCCGGCCCGGCACCCAGCTGATCCCCCAGATCACCGGCGGGTTGCAGGAGCGCGGCTACCGGGCCGGCACCGAGAACGTCGCCGGCATCTGCGGCTTCGGGGTGGCGGCCGAGCTGGCGGAGGCGGAGCGGGAGACCGAGATGCCGCGGCAGCGGCGTCTGGCCCACCGGCTGGGCGAGCTGATCCGGGCGGCGGTCCCTGACGTCGTTCTCACCGGTGCGCCCGGGGAGCGGCGGCTCGCCGGCTTCGCGACCTTCGCCTTCCCGGAGGTTGCCGGCGACCTGCTGCTGATCCGTCTCGACCGGGACGGGATCTGTGCGTCGGCGGGCTCCGCCTGCACCTCGGGCGCGGTCCACCCGTCGCACGTCCTGACCGCCCTGGGGATGACCTCCGAGCTGGCTGCGGGGGGGCTGCGCTGCACCACCGGGCGCGGCACGGACGCGGCTGAGATCGAGCGGGCAGCCACCTCCATCGTCGGGGCCGTGCGCCAGCTGCGGGCGGCCCCCCGGCTCCGGCCCGGCGTCGTCGGGCCGTCTCGACCCCGGGGTCAGACGCGCTCCGGCTCCAGCTCGATAGCCCCGCAGGGACACTCGACGACACAGATCCCGCAGCCCGTGCAGTAGTCGTAGCCGAAGGCGTAGCGGAGCACGGGCCCCAGCTTGCGGACCGCGCTGTCGGGGCCCACACCGAGGCAGTTGTCGCACTCGAAGCACTTCCCGCAGGAGCGGCAGCGCCCCGCCTCGAAGAGCGCCCGGGAGTCATCCAGGCCGCCGATCTCCTCGTCGAAGGGGTGCTGGCGACGGGCTGGCTCGAGCTGCGGCTGGAGGCTTCGGGGCGCGTCGCTGGAGTACCAGGTGTTGAGCCGGTCCGCGGTCGCCAGCGCGTGCCGCGGCGCTCGGGCCGGGCGCTCGCCGCGCAGCCACCGGTCGATGGCGCGGGCGGCCCGCCTGGCGTGACCGGCCGCGACCGTGACGGTGCGCTCTCCTTTGACCATGTCGCCGCCGGCGAACACGCCGCGATGGCCCGTCTCCATGTCGGACATCGTGTCGAGCAGCGCGAGGTCGGCCGCCTGGCCCAGCGCGAGGACGACCGTGCCGGCGTCCAGTTCCTCGAGCGCTCCGGTCGGCTGCGGGACGCCCCCCGCGTCGAGCGCCATCCGCTCCAGCACCAGTCGGACGCGGTCGGCACGCGCGACGGTGGCGAGCCAGCGCAGGGCGCCCCCCTCGGTGACCACCTGCTCGACCTCGACGTCGTGGGCCGGCATTCGCTCGCGGGTGCGCCGGTAGACCACGATCGCGCCGGTGGCGCCGAGTCGGCGGGCGGTGCGGGCGGCGTTCATCGCGGTGTTGCCGCCTCCGACCACCACCACGCGGCGACCCAGCTGGGGGGGCTGGTCCGCTGCCGCGCTCTGGAGCATCGAGAGCGCATCGGGATTGCGGGCGCCGTCAGCGGCGGGGATCTAGGCATTGCGCCCGATCTGCGCGCCGACCGCCAGGACGGCCGCGTCGAATCCCCCTCGACGATCGCTGCGGGGACGTCGGTGACAGCCCGCCCGAGCCTCAGGTCTACCCTCCGGGCGAGGATGCGGGCAACCTCGGCGTCGAGCACCGCCCGGGGCAGACGGTAGGCGGGAATCCCGAAGCGCATCATGCCCCCCGGCTCGGACTGGGCTTCGTCCAGGGTCACCACGTGCCCGAGTCGGCGCAGGGGGTAGGCCGCCGCGAGGCCCGCGGGGCCGGCGCCCACCACCAGGACGCGCCGACCGGAGTCGGGCGCTGCCGGGTCGGCCCACTACCCCTTGGCGCTGACGTGGTCCCCGAGGAACCGCTCCACCGCAGTGCTCCCGACCGCCTCGTCGAGCGTGGCCCGGTTGTATGCGGTCTCGCAGGGGCGGTAGCAGACCCGCCCCATCACCGCCGGCAGCGGGTTGTCGCGCATCAGCTGGCGCCAGGCTTGCTGGTAGGCACCCTCCTCGGCGTGGGACAGCCCCTGCTGGAGGTCCTCGCCGGCGGGGCAGGCGTCGTTGCAGGGGGGGATCCGGTCGACGTACACGCACCGCTCCACCCGCCGGGAGCCGGTCCGGTTGGCGAGGCTGGAGCCGGCTCGCAGCGTGATCGCCTCCGGCGCCTCCATCAGGACCCGGCGCCGGAGGCGGCACGGGCGTGAGCCAGCAGGCCGAAGCCCTCGATGTTGCGATCCGCGCCCGCTTGCAGGGCGGAGACGATCTCGGGGCGAGCGACCCGCCCCTCGGCGTCGAAGAGGTGGCGGTAGCGACGCTGCAGCGCCAGGTACGCCTCGACTGGCTGCCGGCTGCGGATCGGCGAGACCCCGGTCACCCGACCCTGCTCCCTCTCGAAGACCGGGAAGAGGCCGGCCTCCTGCGCCAGGCGGGCCAGCCTGATGGTCTGACTGGGGTCGCTCTCCCGCCCCAGCGGGCAGGGCGCCAGAACGTGCAGATAGCGGGCCCCCCGCATCCCGAGCGCGCGCTCCACCGTTTCCTCCAGGTCGTGGAGCTGGGCGACGGTGCTGGTGGCGACGCACGGGATCTCGTGCGCCATCGCCAGGAGCGGCAGCTTCTTGCCCTGTCCGAAGCCGCTACCGGGATCGGCGCCGACCACCTCGGTGGTCGCGGTGCGGGCCGCCGACGGGGTCGAGCCGGAGTGCTGGACACCCGTGTTCATGTAGGCCTGGTTGTCGTAGCAGACGAACAGGACGTCGTCATTGCGCTCGAACATCCCCCAAAGGCACCCGAAGCCGATGTCAGCGGTGCCGCCATCACCGGCCTGGGCGACCACCCGGTCTCTCAGCCCATGCTGTCAGGAGGAGACCGCACCGGCGCGGCGAATCTCCCCCGGACTGGGCGAGTGATCTCCTCGGTGCGGGCGGCCGCCTCGCTTCCCGAGGCACCGATCGCGCGCCCCAGCTGGTCGGCCGAGATGCCGAGCGGAGTTCGGCTCGGGTACCGTGACCAAATGGGCACGGATGACACACTAGGTCGGGAGGCCCGCTCGGGACGGGGGCCGGTCCCGCCTGCGGCCCACCCCCCGCGTGAATGGGACGCCGCCGCCTATGACCGTCTGGCGCTACCGCACCTACGCTGGGGAGCCTCGGTGCTCGAGCGCCTGTCGGTGCCTCCCGACGCCACCGTGCTCGACGCGGGGTGCGGCACCGGCCGGGTCACCGCACTCCTGCTGACGCGGGTGCCGCGGGGACGGGTGGTCGCGGTGGACGCGTCGCGGACGATGCTGGCAGCCGCGCGCTCGCGGCTCGCGGGGGCGCGAGCGCGGGTTGTGTTCATCCGCCACGACCTGGCGGAGCCCCTGCCGGCGGTCGGCCCGGTCGACGCGGTGGTGTCGACCGCGACCTTTCACTGGATCGCCGACCACGACCGGCTCTTCGCGAACCTGCGGGCGGTCCTGCGCCCCCACGGCCAGCTGGTGGCGCAGTGGGGCGGCAGCGGGAACATCCGGGGGGTGCTCGCCGCGCTCGCCGACGCGGGCGAGACTTGGCCGGGCCCCTGGAACTTTCCCACCGCCGACGCCACCTGCGCGGCGCTGCGGCGAGCCGGATTCGCCGATCCCGTCGCCTGGCTCGAAGACGACCCGGTCGTGCTTGCGGATCCCGCCGCGCTGCGTGCATACCTCGCCGCCGTCGTGCTCGGCGCGCACCTGGACCGGCTCCCCGCGCGCCGCCGGCCCGGGTACCTGGACGCGGTGGTGGCTCGGCTGCCGTCCCGGGTGGTGGACTACGTCCGACTCAACGCGGTGGCCCGCACCGACTGAGCACGTGTTGGGGACGGCATGCAGCAGCCACTCCGAATTGGGGTGAAGCCCAGCGTGGTCGGCCTCTAGCCTCGATCTTTCATCA
>Ga0307372_10000578_pt1 | contig 65182 bp, 60 predicted proteins | sample OX1MG_FD_202533 | JGI IMG/M metagenome (GOLD analysis project Ga0307372, IMG submission 202533) | Soil microbial communities from Risofladan, Vaasa, Finland - OX-1 | ecosystem: Environmental > Terrestrial > Soil > Coastal area > Acid sulfate soil | place: Finland: Risofladan, Vaasa | collected... | reverse complement strand
GACTCGACAGCTCTGGTCTGTGGGAGCTAAAAAGAAGAACGCGTTTCAAACCCGAGTCGGGTGGGCGGGGAATCGGAGGGGCCGTGCACATCGCGTACAACGAGGACCAAGAAGATCTGCGCCGGGAGCTGCGCAGCTACTTCGCCAACCTGATGAGCGATGAGGTGCAGGCTGCGCTCGGCGGCACCGGCGGGGAGTACGGCGGGGGCAGCCTGTACCGGGAGCTTGTTCACCAGATGGGAAAGGACGGTTGGCTCGGCATCGGCTGGCCCACCGAGTACGGCGGCCAGAACCGCTCCATGATGGAACAGCTCATCTTCACCGATGAGGCCTCCAAGGCCGGAGCCCCTGTGCCGTTCCTCACCATCAACACGGTCGGGCCGACCATCATGGAGTACGGGACCGAGGAGCAGAAGAACTTTTTCCTCCCCAAGATCCTGGCCGGGGAGATGCACTTTTCCATCGGCTACTCCGAGCCCGACGCCGGCACCGACCTGGCCGCCCTGCGGACCAAGGCCGTCCGGGACGGGGACGAGTACGTCATCAACGGCCAGAAGATGTGGACCAGCCTCATCGAGTACGCCGACTACGTATGGCTGGCGGCCCGCACCAACCCTGATGCCCCCCGTCACAAGGGGCTTTCCATGTTCCTGGTGCCCACCGACACCCCCGGCTTCAAGTGGTCCCCGGTGCCCACGGTGACGGGCGCCACCACCAGTCAGACCTTCTATGAGGACGTCCGGGTTCCGACCACGGCTCTGGTGGGGGAGGAGAACGGCGGTTGGCGGCTCATCACCGGACAGCTCAACCGGGAGCGGGTCGCCCTCTGCTCGGCCGCCGCCGCCCAGAGCTCGCTGGCCGACGTCACCCGCTGGGCCCAGCAGACCAAGCTGCCCGACGGCCGCCGCGTCATCGACCAGGAGTGGGTGCAGATCAACCTGGCCCGGGTCCACGCCAAGACCGAGTTCCTCAAGCTCATCAACTGGAAGATCGCCTGGGGGGTCAAGAAGGGCGTCAGCCCGGCCGACGCCTCGGCCACCAAGGTCTTCGGCACCGAGTTCTACATCGAGGCCTACCGACTCCTCATGGAAGTGATGGGCGAGGAGGCCTACGTCACCGGTGACTCTCCAGGGGCCAAAGTGAAGGGCCGGATCGAGCGGAGCTATCGCGGCGCCCTCATCCTGACCTTTGGCGGAGGCACCAATGAGATCCAACGGGACATCATCTCGATGGTGGCTCTGGGCATGCAGCGGGCCCCCCGCTAGGACGAGGAGAGACCAAATGGACTTCGGATTCACCGAAGAGCAGCAGGACATAGCTGGACTGACCGGTCGGATCCTCGGTGACAAGGTCACCGTCGATCTCCTGCGGGAGACCGAGGCCGGTTCCGACCGCTTCGACCGCGACTTGTGGAACGCGCTGGGGGAGGCCGGACTCCTCGGCATCGCCCTGCCCGAGGAGGTCGGCGGCGGCGGCTACGGGATCATCGAGCAGTGCCTGGTCCTCGAGGCCGTGGGTCGCAAGCTGGCGCCGGTGCCCGTGTGGGCCTCGATCGTCTGCGGTGCGGCTCCCATCGCCCGCTTCGGCAGCGACGCGCAGAAGAAGCAGTGGGCCGAGCCGGCCGCCACCGGGGCGAGGATCCTGACCGCCGCCCTGGCCGAGCCCATGAACCACGACGCCACCGCTCCGGGTACCAGGGCGGTTCGCGACGGGGACGACTACCTGCTCTCAGGGCTCAAGACCGCAGTGCCGGCCGGACCTCTGGCCGAGCTCATCTTGGTTCCCGCCTCGGTCGATGGGTCGGTGGCCGTCTTTCTGGTCGAGCCGGCGACGCCCGGAGTGACCGTCTCGCGCCAGAAGACCACCAACCGGGACACGGCCGGCTACATCGAGCTGTCCGACGTGCGCGTGCCGGCCTCCGCCGTGCTCGGAAGCGTGGCCGACGGTCCCGAGATCGTGGCGTGGATGGTCGAGCACAGCACGATCGGGCTGTGCGCCATGCAGCTGGGCATCACCGAGCAGGCCCTGGCCGACACGGCCGAGTACACCAAGACCCGCATCCAGTTCGAGCGGCCCATCGGCACCTTCCAGGCGGTGGGCCACCGTTGCGCCGACTGCTACATCGACACCGAGGGGCTCAGGCTCACGACCTGGCAGGCGGCTTGGCGGTTGTCCGCGGGGCTGCCCGCGTCGGTCGAGGTGGAGGTGGCCAAGTTCTGGGCCGCCGAGGCCGGCCATCGGGTGGCTCATGCCGCGGTTCACCTGCACGGCGGCATGGGCGTAGCCACCGAGCACACCCTCCATCGTTACTTCATCTGGGCCAAGCAGGTGGAGTTCATGCTGGGCGGTGCCACCGAACAGCTCCTCCGCATCGGGGCCGCCCTGGCCGCCGATCCGGCCTGAACGTTTTCCAGTCATAAACGAGAGGAAAATGCCATGCAGTTGAGCGACATCGACCTTCTGGACCTGGACCGCTTCGCCAAGGGGATCCCCCATGAGTGGTTCACCTTCCTGCGCACCAACGAGCCCATCTACCGACACCCCGAGCCCGACGGACCCGGATTCTGGGTATTCACCAAGCACGAGGACGTGACGGCCATCGGTCGGGACGCCAAGCACTTCTCCTCGGACCAGGCCCGTGGCGGTGTAGTGGGTATGGAGGAACCCACCCCCGAGCAGATGGAGGTGGCGCGCGCCCAGGAAGGGGGCAGCATGATGCTGACCATGGATCCCCCGTCCCACACGCGGTATCGCAAGCTGGTGAACCGCGGCTTCACCCCCCGCATGATCGGGATGCTGGAGGAACACATCCGATCCGTCTCGTCCGAGATCGTGGCCGAAGGTCTGGCCAAGGGCGATGTCGACTTCGTGGTCGACATGGCCTCCGAGCTGCCCCTGATCGTCATAGCCGAACTGATGGGCGTTCCTCACGAGGATCGGCACAAGATCTTCGAGTGGTCGAATCGGATGATCGGCTCGGACGACCCTGAGTACGCCGTGGATGCCGAACAGGTTCAGGCTGCCTCAATAGAGATGTTCCTCTACGCCCAGCAGCTGGCCACCAGCCGAAAGGCCCAGCCCCGGGACGACATCATCTCCAAGCTGTTGGCCGCCGACGTGGACGGTGATGAGCTGACGGAGATGGACTTCAACCTCTTCTTCCTGCTTCTGGCCGTGGCCGGGAACGAGACGACCCGCAATGCCATCGCCCACGGGATGAACGCCTTTCTGGAGAACCCGGACCAGTACGCCAAGCTGGTGGCCGACCCGAGCCTGCTCGACTCGGCCATCGAGGAGATCCTCCGCTGGGCTACGCCGGTCATGTACTTCCGGCGCAACGTGACCGAGGACATCGACTACAAGGGCCATACCCTCAAGGCGGGCGACAAGGTGAGCATCTGGTACGCCTCGGCCAATCGGGACGAGGACGTCTTCCCCGACCCGTTCAGCTTCGACATCGCGCGTACGCCGAACAACCACATCGCCTTCGGCGGGGGCGGACCCCACCACTGCCTGGGCTCCAATCTGGCCCGGATGGAGATGAAGCTCTTCTACGCGGCCATGATCGAACAGGTGGCCAGCATCGAGTCTCTGGGCCCGCCGGCACGGCTTCGGTCCAATTTCATCGGCGGCATCAAGCACCTGCCGGTGAGATTCCATGCCGCCGGCAAGGTGGGGGCCGGGGTCTGACACCGTCCGACGTGCGAGGTCCGGCACCTGGGCGCGCCGTCGAGCCACACGCCAAACTTCTGGAGGTTTCCACCTGTGATCGATGAGTTGCCCCTGCACGGCCTGCGGGTCGTGGACATGGCCGATGAGAAGGGCGAGCTGTGTGGCCGCCTCCTGGCCGACCTGGGGGCCGATGTGGTGCGCCTGGAGCCGGCCGGGGGCTCTGTGTCTCGGCGCGTGCCGCCGTTCCACGGGGAGCACAGCCTCTATTACGCGGTGAGGAACTTCAACAAGCGGGGCGGGGTGGTCGACCTCGAATCCGAGGGGGGCCGTCGGCGCCTGCTCCGTCTCCTTGAGCGGGCCGATGTTTGGGTGGAGACCTCCCGCCCCGGTCAGCTGGCCCAAGTGGGTTTCGACCCTGCCGAGGTGGCGCGGCGTGTCGGACACCTGGTGGTGACTTCTATCAGCGACTACGGCCATACCGGGCCATACGAGGATTGGCAGGCGACCGATCCGGTGCTAGTGGCCCTGGCCGGTGAGCTATTCCGCTCAGGCGTGCCCGATATGCCACCCCTCCTTGTCCCCGGCGTTCTCGCCTACGACGTTGCCGGGATCATGGGGGCTTTCGCCAGCCTGACTGCCTACTGGCAACGGCTTCGCACCGGCGCTGGTCAGCACCTCGACCTGTCGATCCTGGAAGCCACGGCCCAGGTCTCGGACTGGGCCCTTCCCAACTTCAGCTCCATCAGCAATGCCGGTGGCGCCTACGCCGAGGTGCGGGCCGGGTCCGGTCTCGTGTACCCACTGTACCCTTGCGCCGACGGGTACGTCCGCCTGGTGATCCTCAGCCCTCGCCAGTGGCACGCCATGCGAGCCTGGCTGGGTGAGCCGGAGATTCTGCAGGACGAGCACTGGGACAGCCTGATGGGACGGGTGAGCATCCAAGATGACATCCTCGATCCGATGTTTCGCGAGCTCTTCGCGGGCCGCAACATGGCCGAGTTGTCCGCCGAGGCCCAGAAGCGAGGGATCGTGATGACCCCTGTGCTGGATCCCGGAGCCGTGCTCGGCGCCGAGCACTTCGCTGCCCGGGGGTCCTTCGTCGCCGCCGAGGTTGCCCCCGGCGTCCGGGGGCCGCTGGCCTCCAGCTTCTTCGAGCTGGATGGACAGCGGGCCGGGTTCCGTCACCGGGCACCAGCCCTGGGGGAGCACGACGCCGAGGTCGAGTCCTCATGGACCGAGGCGGCCGGCGTGCGGGACCCGGCTGGAAGCGACGTCGCCCCCGATGGGGTTCGCCAAGGCGATCACCATCTGCCCTTCCGGGGCCTGCTCGTCCTCGACTTCGGCCATGGCGGCGTGGGGGTGGAGGCGGGACGTCTCTTCGCCGAATACGGTGCTGACGTCATCAAAGTGGAAAGCCGCACCTACCCCGACTTCATCCGCTTGGTGTCCGGTGGTGAGACCAGCGCTTCCTTTGCCTCCTCCAGCCGCTCCAAGCGCAGCCTCGGTGTCAATCTCAAGACGCCCGAGGGTCTCGAGCTCGTCCACCGCCTAGCGGCTCAGGTCGATGTGGTGATCGAGAACAACTCGACTGGGACCATGGACGACATGGGGTTGGGTTACGAGACCCTTGCGCAGATCAACCGGGGTCTGGTCATGGTGAGTAGCCAGCTGATGGGTTCGAGCGGTCCCTGGGCGGATTGGCTCGGTTACGGCCCCAGCACCCGTCCGGCGGGAGGCATGACCTGGCTGTGGAACTTCCCGGGTGGAGGTATGCCCCCTGGTGCCATGGTCATCTTCCCAGATCACGTGGCTGGCCGTTTGTGTGCGGTCGGGGCCCTGGCCGCCCTCATCGGACGACAGCGTGGGGTCGGGACCGGAGGGGGTGCTCACGTAGAGGTGGCCCAGGTGGAGACGGTGCTAGGCATGATGTCGCACTACTTCCTGCAGGAGGGTCTGGAACCCGGCTCAGTGAAGCCCCAGGGCAACCGAAGCGAGCGAGGAGCGCCATGGGGGGTCTACCGCTGTCAGGGAGAGGAGCGCTGGTGCGTGATCACCTGCCGGGACGACGAGGACTGGGCCTGCTTGCGCCACGCCCTCGGTGATCCCGACTGGGCCGCTGACGCCGGCCTCCAGACGATCGAAGGCCGCCGGGCCCGTCATGACGAGGTCGACCGGCGCATAGAGGAGTGGACCTCCGACCGGCCCGACCGGGTGGTCATGGAGCATCTGCAGGCCCACGGTGTGCCGGCGGCCATGATGACCTACTCCAGTGACGAGCCGGGCGACCCCCACCTGCAGGCGCGCGGCTACCTGGTCGAGCGGGTGCAGCCCGGGGTCGGCAGAATGACCTTCGAGGGGCCGGCCTTCCACGCCAGCGGCATGGGCGACCCCTTCATTGGGCCTGCACCCTGGCTGGGCGAGCACAGCCGGGAGATCGCCCGGGACCTCCTCGGCCTTGACGACGATCATATTGAGGAGCTGGTCAAGGCGGGTGTCCTCGAGGTCACCGAGCCGGCCGAGTAGGAGGTGCCGCGTTCTTGCGGGGAAGGTTTCCCGGCCAAGAGCGACCCGAGCTGGTGTCCGGTCCTGCGCGGTGGGCTGTCTCGTACACCTCGCCCCGGGGTCCACGACCGGGCCCAGAAGGGCTCGAATTCACGAGGAGAAGAGAAATGAGCGCATCTCACCGGTTGACCGAGATGGTCGGCCACACCCTGGTGCTGACCATTAACCGACCCGAGGCGCGCAACGCCCTGTCGCCAGAAATGACCCAGCTCCTCGGGGAGGCGTGGGACGAGATCAACTCCAATCCCGATATCCGCGTCGGCATTCTCACCGGCGCGGGAAGCCGCTTTTGCGCCGGCGCCGATCTGAAGGCCATGACCCGACAACACCCCGGTGACTCGTTCAGGGCTGAGCAATCGGATACCTCGTCGGACGGCGGCCTGGCCGATGGGGTGATCAAGTCCCTGCTCAAGGGATTCCGGCTCACCAAGCCCCTTATAGCTGCCGTGGAGGGCCCGGCCGTAGCCGGTGGCACCGAGATCCTCCAGGCCACCGACATCCGGGTGCCGGGGGAGAGTGCCCGGTTCGGGGTGTCCGAGGACGAAGCGATGCGCATCGAGAACCGTATCGGCAGGGAGGTGTTCATGACCGAGGATGCCAAGGAGAGACCGCAGGCCTTCATGGAGAAGCGCACTTCCGTGTTCAAGGGCCGATGATGGGTGACCGGGCCCACGTCCTGCGCCTGGAGGCCCTCGAGGCACTAGCCCGAGCCCTCAACCGGGTGGCCGACGCTGTGGTCGTGACGGGTATCGACGGGGAGGAACTAACGACAGCGGTGGCCGAGGCCGGCCGCCTGGCCGAACGATTGGAGGCGGCCACCGACGCCGACCCCTGGGGAGCGCGGATGGCTAATGGGCGCACTGGTGGCATGGTGGCCGCCGACTTCGGCAATGACCTGGGCCGTTTGATGCCGGTCAACCCCGTCGTCGGCACCTACAACCCCCTGGCGCCCGACCTTCACTTGCGGACCGACGGTGAAGCTGTAGTGGGCCGGGTCTATTGCGGGCCCGCCTATATGGGCCCTCCAGGGTTGGTCCACGGGGGGGTGGTGTCAGCCATCCTTGATCAGGTGCTGGGCATGGGCGCGGTGGTGGCCGGAAGCCCCGGCTTCACGGGTACGCTCACCATCCGGTACCGGCAGGGCACTCCGATCGCCACCGAGCTCGGCCTCGAGGCCCGGCTCCTGTCCGTAGAGGGACGCCGGGTCAAGGTCTGGGGGGCGATCACCGTCGGCGGGCAAATCACGGCCGAAGCCGAGGGCGTCTTTATCCGCCCCCGCGACACCGCGCCTGCGGGGATGGCTCGGTGAGCCGGGCGGGCGTTCACCTACGATGCTTGAGGCGTTCCCCTAAAGGAGAAGAGCATTCATGGCCTTCGTAATAATCGACAAGCCGAGGCCCCACGTCACGCAGATCACCCTCAACCGACCTGAGCGCATGAACGCTATGGCTTTCGATGTGATGATCCCTTTTCGAGAGTCGCTGGAAGCGGTCAGTCGGGACAACGACACACGCGTGGTAGTCATAACCGGCGCCGGCGCCGGGTTCTGTTCCGGCGCCGACCTGGAGGATGGGGGGACGATCCCGGGTATCGAAGGTCTGACTCGGACAACCATCTCCCAACGGGCGTTGGAGATCCTCGATGATGTCGTACGCGCTATGCGTCGCATGCATCAGCCGATAATCGGGGCCATCAACGGCCCAGCGATTGGTGGAGGCTTTTGTCTTGCGGTAGCCACTGATATCCGGCTTTGCTCAGATACTGCTTACTTCAGGGCTGCGGGAATCAACAACGGGCTAACGGCCGCCGAGCTGGGGATCAGCTACCTCCTACCTCGGGCCATTGGATCCTCCAGGGCCTTCGAGATCATGTTGTCCGGGCGTGACGTTCAGGCTGTCGAGGCCGAGCGCATTGGTTTGGTTTCGCGTCTGACCGTAGGTGAAGAGCTAATCCCCGCCTGCCTCGACTTGGCCGAGAAGATGATCGGCTACAGCCGAATCGGTGTGGAGCTGACCAAGCGGATGCTCTGGGCCAGCCTGGACGCTGGGAGCCTGGCGTCCCACATGGAGGCAGAAGGCACCACCCAACTGTATGTGCGAATGACAACGGAGAATTTCGAGGAGGCCATTCGCGCCCGTAAGGAACATCGTAGCCCACGGTTCCTTGACTGAACTCGACCCAGCTCTGCTGAAGTTCCAACAACGGGCGCAGCGCGTCGTCACTACTGGTGTTTTCGCTAGGGTTAGCTACTGACGCGCACCTGGCGGTCACATCGGCCAGCGGTCGTAGTTACCCTGCCGTTCGCTGCACCCGTGGTGCCCTAGGGCTAACCCAGGATCACCTCGGCCACGTCGCGCATCTCGTCCAGGCTACGGGCACCGATGACGAGCATGGTGACGCCGGCCTCCTCCCACATCGGCAGCTCGGCCCGGATCTGTTGGCGGCTTCCTACCAGGGAGATGTCGGCCACCATGTCGAGAGGGACGGACGCCACCGCCTCGTCGCGCTTGCCCTCGAAGAAGAGGTCCTGGATCTGGTCTGCCTCCTTCTCGTAGCCCATGCGCGAGAAGACGTTCTTGTGGAAGTTCATGTCCTTGGCTCCCATGCCTCCGATATAGAAGCCCAGCCCCGGTCTCATCGACTCGAGGGCCTTGTCGCGCTCGTCGGTGATCACAACTGAACAATTGCTGGCGATCTCGAACCTCTCGGGCGTGCTCCGAGCACTGGGTCGGGCGAAGCCCTCGTTTAGCCACGACTGATACATGTCACTCACTTTGGGGGAGTAGTAGATGGGCAGCCAGCCGTCGGCGATCTCCGCGGTGAGTGCCACGTTCTTGGGCCCTTCAGAACCGAGCCATATCGGTAGATCGGCCCGGAGCGGATGGGTGATCGGTCTGAGTGCCTTACCCAGACCGACGGCGTTGGGACCGTTGTAGGGAAGCGGGAAGTGGGGCCCGGGGCTGGTGACGGGACCCTCGCGAACCAGCACTTGGCGCACAATGTCCAGGTATTCCCGCGTCCGGGCGAGAGGCTTGCCAAAGGGCTGGCCGTACCAGCCCTCCACCACCTGGGGACCGGACAGACCCAGGCCGAGAACCAGGCGCCCAGAAGACAGGTGGTCGATGGTCAGCGCGTGCATGGCCGTCGACGTGGGTGTCCGGGCCGACATCTGCACGATGGCGGTGCCCAGTCGGATGCGGCTGGTGGACGCCCCCCACCAGGCCAGGGGGCTAAAGGCGTCGGAGCCCCAAGACTCGGCGGTGAAGACAATGTCGAAGCCGAGCTTCTCCGCCTCAAGGATCTTGTCGAGCGCGTCAGCGGGCGGCTGCGCCTGCCAATATCCGAGTTGCAGGCCGAGTTTCATGGGCGACTCCTTCGGTCATCTTGGCGGGCGAGGCTATCCGAGGGCGGGCGATCAGGCCGAGCACCGGACAGAACGGTTGTCACCCACGCAACCAGCGTGTCGCGGAGCCAGTCCGACGCCTGGTCGGGGAGGTGGCCGGCCCCGGGATGTAGGACGACATCACCGCTCAGGGGGTCGTGGTCCGGCCTCCAGAGGACCTTCCCGACTGAAGGACGCCGTACTGAGCGCACCCGTCGTCCAGGACAGGGACAAGCCCCGCCTGGACGCCTCGGCTATGGCTATGCGGGCCGCGATCATCCCTTAGGCCACGCCACTTGCCGTCATAAATAGAATGTGTTCTAATCCCCAGGGTGACCGAGATGAGAGTGATCGAGACGAAACTTGAGTTCCCTTATAGCCGGACGACGGGTCCTGTCGTGGGTGCATTCCTCGGGGGTCTGCGTGAGGGGCGGTTGATGGGCATCAAGGGCAAGGACGGGCGGGTGATCGTCCCGCCGCCCGAGTACGACCCTGAAACGGGTGAGTCGCTTGGGACCGACCTGGTGCCGGTCGGGCCGCAGGCAACGGTTCAGGCGTGGACCTGGGTGGCGGAGCCTGCCCCCAAGCACCCCCTGGAGCGGCCCTTTGCTTTCGCCCTTATCAAGGTGGACGGAGCCGACACGGCCATGGTCCACGCGGTGGACGCCGGGAGCATCGACGCGATGTCGACCGGCATGAAGGTGGTCCCTCGCTTCCGCAAGGAGCCGATGGGCCTGGTCACCGACCTCGAGGCCTGGGAGCCGGCATAGATATGAGCGACACTACCGAGGTTAAGAAGGAAAACATGGTGATGGAGCACTTGGTCTCCCTCACCTACCGGGAGCGGTTGACGCCGAACCTCAACCGCTTCGCGGATTGCCTCCTCGACGGAAATATCGTGGGCCACAAGTGCCCCTCCTGTGGGCGGGTGTATGTCCCGTCGAAGGGCTACTGCCCGCTATGCGTCGTGGCGACCGAGGAGCGGGACGAGGTCGAGGTGGCCGACACGGGTACCCTCACTGGCTTCACCATCGTCACTCCCGTCGCCTACTACGGTCAAGAGGAGACCGAGGCCTTCGTGTACGCCTCCGTACTGCTCGATGGGGCCGACACGCCGCTGGGCGGCATGGACATCGTAGGTGTCCCGCATGAGCAGCTGCGAGCGGGATTGCGGGTCAGGGCCGTTTGGAAACCCAAGGGTGAGCGCACGGTCCAAGGCATCTCTAATCGGGGGTGGGGCGGGCTCGATTCGGTCATCGAGGCCTTCGAGGCCACGGGCGAGCCCGATGCCACCGAAGACATATTCAAGGAGCACACCTTCTGATGCCCGCCACCGATATCGCCATTGTCGGCTTCGCCCAGACACCGTCGCGGCGCGAATGCAACCAGAGCGAGGTGCAACTCCTCGTCCCCACTGTGACCGAGGCCATCGCAAGCGCCGGCATCGAGCGTCGGGAGATTGGCTTCACCTGCGCCGGGAGCTGTGACTACCTCACGGGCGGGCCCTTTGCGTTCGTATCCAACCTCGAGGCTGCCGGGGCATGGCCCCCCATCTCCGAGTCCCACGTCGAGGCCGACGGGGCCTGGGCCCTGTATGAGGCATGGTTGCGCCTGCAGGAGGGCGACATCGACATAGCCCTGGCCTTTGGGTCGGGCAAGTCGTCCCCATCTGATCCCGGCGAGGTGTGGGCTCAGCAGCTGGATCCCTATTACCTGGCCCCTCTGGGCGTCGACCCCGTGTCGCTGGCAGGCATCCAGGCCCGGGCGCTTCTCGACTCCGGCAAGGCTACCGAGCGGGACTTCGCCGCCGTAGTGGCCCGCAGTCGGGGCCAGGCCAAGACCAACCCCAACGCCCAGCAGGCGGGTGATGTGGACGTCGACACCTTGCTGGCCGAGCCCTACTACCGGGCACCCCTGCGCAAGCACGACCTTCCGCCGATCTCGGACGCGGCCGTGGCCGTGATCCTCGCTCGCGGGGACAAGGCACGGCAGTTGTGCTCGCGGCCGGCCTGGATCCGGGGATTCGACCATCGTGTCGAGGCCCACCAGCCGGGTGTCAGGGACATCACGACATCGTCGTCGACCACCCTGGCCGCTCGGAAGGCCGGCTACGACGGAGGGCCGCTCGACGTCGTCGAGCTGTCCTCCACGTTCAGTCCCCAGGAGATCGTTCTGCGGGAATCACTCGGCCTCGGCGTGGACACCAACATCAACCCCTCGGGCGGCCCCCTGGCCGGAAACCCGATCATGGCCGTGGGCCTGGTCCGAATCGTGGAGGTGGCCTCTCGCATCGTGGACGGTTCCGCCAACCGAGGCCTTGCCCACGCCACCAGCGGTCCGTTGCTGCAACAAAACCTGATTTGTCTTTTGGAGGGTGAGTGACGAACGAGCGCAGCGCCATCATCGGGGTCGGTCAGACCAACTTCAAGAAGCGCCGAGACGACGTATCCATACCAGGCCTGCTCCGCGAGGCGGTGGATAGGGCGCTAGAGGACGCCGAACTTAGCATCAAGGACATAGACGCTGTCGTGATTGGCAAGGCGCCCGATGCGTTCGAGGGCGTCGTGATGCCCGAGATCTTCTTAGCCGATGCGCTCGGGGCCACCAACAAGCCCCTGCTGCGAGTGCACACCGCCGGTTCGGTGGGTGGGTCGACCGTTATCGTGGGAGCCCATCACGTGATCACCGGGGTTCACGAACGGGTGCTCGCCGTCGCCTGGGAGAAGCAGTCCGAGGGCAACGCTCAGTGGGGTCTGGCGGGCGGGCGCTCCGGTGGTATAGGTGCGGGGGGCGCCTTCGCTCCGTGGATACGTTCCTACATCCAGGAGTCCAAGGCACCTGACTACATCGGGTGGATGGTGGCGGTAAAGGACCGGCGTAATGCCGCCAAGAACCCCTACGCCCACCTCAAGATGCCTGACATCACCCTAGAGATGGTGCAGGAGTCTCCGATGCTGTGGGATCCCCTCCGCCTGCACGAGTCGTGTCCGTCGTCGGACGGAGCCTGCGCGGTGATCATCACTAACGAGGCCGGGGCTAAGCGGGCACCTCGACCTCCGGCGTGGATCCACGGCTTGTCAATCCGCAGCGAGTTGGGTCAATTCCCGGGGCGAAATCCGGTGCGCCCCCAAGCCGGTGTCGAGTGCGCCCACGATGTCTATCGCCAGGCCGGCATCACCGACCCCCGGCGAGAGATCGACATGGCCGAGTTGTACGTTCCGTTCAGCTGGTACGAGCCTATGTGGCTCGAGGGTCACGACATCGCGGGGCCGGGTGAGGGGTGGAAGATGGTGGACTCGGGCGAGACCGACCTCGACGGCGCCTTCCCCGTTAATCCCTCCGGTGGGGTCCTCTCGACCAACGCCATAGGGGCCTCGGGGGCGGTCCGCTTCGCCGAGGCCGCACTGCAGGTACGGGGACTGGCCGGTGAGCACCAGGTCGAGGGTGTGCGCACTGCCCTGGCTCAGGCCTATGGTGGCGCCGCCCAGTACTTCGCCATGGGAGTGCTGCGCTCCGAGCCGCCGAGCTGAGCGTCTCGGTCGAGAGGTACATTGACACGCTGCCGCGCCTTCAGGGCGCCACCGTCGACGCCGACTGACAGGAGACCCAAGCGGTGAGCATGCCTACGGACATCGGGATCGTCGACCTCGGGATCGGCTTCCCCTACCAGAGCGTCGAGGATAAGAAGGCCGCCTACGACTTCTTTCGGCCCTTGTTAAAGGATCGCCAGAGCGCCAAAGAGTTCGAGTTCCCAGCTCAGTACATGTTCAAGGACGTACCCGACCTGGTGGACGCGGATGTGGATCCCGTCGCTTGGGTCGTAACCAAGATGGACGAGTTCAACATCGAGATGGCGATGACCCATATGTCGCCCAACGGTCTACGAGCTAAGCACGAGCACCCGGGGCGGTTCTTCCTCTCGATGTCGGTGGATCCCAACCAGGGCGTCGACTCGCTGCGGGCTATGGAAGCGGCCAAGCGGGAACACGACATCGTGGCCGTGACCTGCTTTCCCTGTGGCTGCTTCCCCCAGGTGGCAGTCAATGACAAGAAGATGTACCCGATCTACTCCAAGTGCGTCGAGTTGGATATCCCCATCTGTATCAATGGTGGGGTGGTCGGTCCTCGGATGCCCTTTGCGCCCCAGCACGTCGAGCACTTCGACGAGGTCTGCTACGACTTTCCCGATCTGACGATCGTGATGATGCACGGGGGTGAGCCGTGGACCTTCCTGGCGACCAAGCTTATGCTCAAGTGGCCCGGCCTGCACTACATGACGAGCGCGTTCGCGCCAAAGCACTACCCGAAGGACATCATCACCTATGCCAATACTCGGGGCTCCGACAAGGTCATGTACTGCGGGTACTTCCCCGCAGGACTGACCCTTGAGCGTCAGTTCCGGGACATGCCGAACGTCCCGTTCAACCCCGGGGTATGGCCCAAGTTCCTGCGCGAAAACGCCATCCGCGTCTTCAAGCTCGATGACCCCACCCGCCACTAAGGTGCCGGTAGAGAATAAGTCGCGCGGAATAAAAGCTACGCGGGATACAAGCTATACGGCAGCGGAGGCAGGTCTCCTGAGAGCGCGCTTTCGTGCTGGGGCGGCCGACGACGAAGCGGGAAGGAAGCCTTCAGACCAGACGTCGGCGAGCACCTCCACGAGCACCTTACGCGGCGCATCCCACTCTCCCATGACTGCGAGCCTTTGGAAGAACCGCTCGAGCTGCATCAGGAAGAGGGAGAGCCGGAGGCGAGCCTGCTCCTGCCGGGCCTTGGGCCAGCTGGACCGAAGGTAAGGCATGGCGTCGAAGAACTCCTCGACCCGGTGGCGAGCCTTACGGGCGACCTCCGGCTCGACCATGGCGGCCTCACCCCAGGCCTGCATCAATCCGCTGTGCTCCTCGAACCAGCCGATGATCCCGTCGATGGCCGCCTCGAGCGACGCCCGGGACCCCTCGGCAAGGGCCTCGTCGAGCGTCGCGTAGTACTCGGCGGTCTCATCCGTGACGGCCGCTGACACCTCGAACAGGATCTCGAGCTTGCTCGAGAAGTGCAGATAGAAGGTGGCCCTGCTGGCGCCGGCACCCGCCACGATGTCATCGACCGTCGCAGCCACGTATCCCTTGGCAGAAAAGACCTCGTGGGCGGAATCCAGCAGGCGCCGGCGAGTGAGCCGCTTCTGCTCTTCCCTGAGACTGATCACCGGAGCGCGCGCATGCTCATTCGATCGCATGTCAAGAGAGTGTACTCCGACCCCAAGACGTCCCCCGCCAACAGGCCCACGCTGACTTGCCTGGCCGTTGGTAGACATACACTCTACCATCTAGACTCGTTATCGCATCACTTCCGAGGGACCTAGAAGGGAGCTGGGGATGTCGCATCGGACGGCGGTGATCGTTGGGGTGGGTCAGGTGGCGAACAAGGACCCGGACCGGATCCTGCACCCCGACGATTTGCTCCACGGGGCCCTCGACCTGGCCCTTGCGGATGCCGGGCACGATGTCCGCTCGCGGATTGACGGCCTCTATGTCACCCCGCCGACCCACGACGATGCGCCCACTAGCCTGGCGCGGCTACGCACCCGGTCCGGGCTGCACCAGGGTCGCGGAGAGATCATGCGGTGGAGCGGCTCCGGCCCCCAGGAGGGTCTCAACCATGCCGTGAGCGAGATCGTCGCTGGACGGCTCGAGGCGGCGGTACTCGTAGCCGGAGTCGGCGACGCCTCGGCGCGGAGGGCCAGGCAGGCGGGGCTCGAGCCGCCGGGGAGGTCCACGGGGCTGGAGCAGAATACCGAAGTCGACCCCGACGTCCCGCGCCAGCCGAACCGCCAGGGACCGGAAGTCGAGACTGCGGCCGGGATCCGTGCCGTCGGAACCAGCTTTGCGATGGTCGAAAGCGTCTTTGCAGCTGAAGCAGGCCGATCGCTGGACGAGCAACGCATCTGGCTCGGGGGCTTGATGGCGCCCTTCACCTCGGCTGCGGCTCGACGGCCCAACGTCGCCTGGTTCCCGAACCCCCGCCAGGCCGAGGAGATCTCGGCCGTCTCGGTTGCCAATCGGCTGGTCAACGAGCCGTACACCAAGGTCATGAACGCCTTTCCGACCGTCGATCTGGCTGCGTCGGTGCTGGTAACGACCACGGAGGTAGCACGCGCCTGCGGCATCCCCGAAGGGCAGTGGGTCTATCCGTGGGTGGGAACCACCTGCCACGAGCCGGCGCCGCCATCGGAGAGACCCTTCATCCACCGTTCCGGTGGGCTGAGCGCGGCGCTGGAGCGGGCGCTCATCTCGGCCCGCCTCAACGTCGAGGACATCGACCTCTTCGACTTCTACTCCTGCTTCCCCTCGGCAGTCCAGATGTCGGCTGCAGCCATCGGACTCGACCCTCTGGATCCCCGGGGTCTCACGGTTACTGGAGGCCTTCCCTATTTCGGCGGCCCTGGAGCTGCCTACGTCTGCCACGCGATCGTTTCTATGGTGGAGGAATGCAGGACCAGGCCGGACGGTGTCGGGATGGTGGTCGGACTCGGTGGCCTGATCTCCCACTTCGCGGCGGGCATCTACTCGGGCGCCGAGCCACCTCAGCCGTGGCGCTTCGATGGGTGCTCCGGGGTGGAGGCCGAATTGGATCAGAAGCGGGTGCCCGTCGACCTGGCTCGCGAGGGTGTGGCCGAAGTGGAGGCCATGACCGTCGCCCATAATCGGACCGGGGTCGTCAATGCCCCCGTGATAGTGAAATTCGGCGACGGCACCAGATCTGGCGCACAGCCCCGCAGCCGGGAGATGGCGAGAGACCTCTCGGGGATCAACCTGGTCGGGAGCAAGGTCCGGATCGGCCTGGAGGCCGGCGGTCCTCGTTTCGAACCGATTTGAAAATCGTGGTCGGCGCCAGGATGAGCGTCCCGAGACGGTTTGACGTACTAATCGACGCTCCGTATAGTAGTTGGACGTTGTGCGGTGCCTAGTGGGGGCCCTCCTCGGAGTGTTCCGGGTGTCGACGGTGAGGGGGTCCAGCCATGTCTCTTGCTTTCACGTCGTCTGCCTTTTCCACGGCCGCTATCGCGATCGATTATGACGCAGTTCGACTGGGCGGCCGGCGCCGAGAGCGGCCATATGTGGACCGCGCGGTTCGTGATCAGCGCCGCAGGCTGCCTCACAGTCCCACTTGAGCCGGACATCAATGGCCCGGACACCTTCGGCGGCGTCCTCAGGCTCGGCGCGTTTGCGATCGACCTGGTGCCGCATTGCCCGAGTGGCTACAACTTGATGCCCTATCTCGGTGGCCTGCTGAGCTACCGGGCCAAGTGTGCGGAAGTGGCCACCACCGGCTACGAGGGCTTCCTGCTGGGATGGTGACTGGCCCCAAGCCTCGTCGCGGCGCCTCGGAGCGCCCTGCGCCCCCCGGGATGACGCCAGAGGTGAAGCGGATCGCGTTGGTGATCGTGCTCGGTTCGGTCATGTCGGTGCTGGATACGACCATCGTCAACGTAGCGCTGGCCGATCTCTCCCGTGACCTCCACACCGGTCTCAACGACATCCAGTGGGTGGTGTCCGCCTATCTCCTGGCCCTGGCGGCGGTGATCCCCCTCGGCGGGTGGGCGGTCCGGCGCTACAGCGCCTACAGGGTGTACCTCTGGGCTCTCTTGCTCTTCACGCTCGGCTCGGCGCTCTGCGCGGCCGCCAGCTCGGCTCCCGAACTGGTGGCGTTCCGGGCATTGCAGGGGGCGGGGGGCGGCCTGGTTCTCCCGACCGGCATGACCATCCTGATCCGGGCGACCGACCGCGCCAGAATCCCGCACGTCATGAGCGCGATCGGCACGCCGATGGTCCTGGCGCCCGTGTTCGGGCCGACCCTGGGCGGATTCCTTCTGCAGAACGTGAGCTGGCACGCCATATTCATGATCAACGTGCCGATCGGGGTCGCGACCGGTCTGGTCGCGATCCGCCTGCTCCCGAGGGACGAGCCGGCACGCGGTGGCGCCGGCCGGCTGGACTGGGTGGGACTCCTCCTGGCAGGGACGGGGACGGTCGGAGTGACCTACGGGCTGTCCCAGAGCGCTACGGCCGGAAGCATCGCATCACTGGCGGTACTGCTGCCCGTCCTCACGGGTTGCGCCCTGCTGGGCGTCTTCGTGCTGCACGCCCAGCGAGTTCCCCGGCCGTTGCTCGACCTGAAGCTGTACGGCAACCCGGCCTACACCGCAGCCACCGTGGTGCTGTTCTGCCTCGGCGCGGCGCTGTTCGGAGCCATGATCCTGCTCCCGCTCTACTTCCAGGATGGGAGGCACCTCGACGCGATGAGCACCGGGCTCCTGCTCATCCCCCAGGGAGCCGGGGCCGCCCTGGGCATGAATCGCTCGGCCGTCGCCACGGAGCGGTTCGGGGCCGGTCTGACGTCGCTGCTCGGAGTGGGAATCGTCGCCCTGTGCACCTGCCCGTTCCTCTTCGTCGGGACCCACACGTCGTACCTACTCATCTCCGCGGCGATGGCGACTAGGGGAGTGGGCGTGGGGCTGGCCATCATGCCGGCTATGAGCGCGGCCTTCTCGGCCTTGGAGAAGGACCAGATCGAAGACGCCAGTCCGCAGCTCAACGTGATCCAGAGAATTGGTGGATCTCTCGGCACGGCTTTGGTCGCGGTCGTCCTGCAGGGCAATCTGACCCGTGCCGGCTCCAGGGCCCGGTCGATGGCCACTGCATTTGACCGCACCTACCTGTGGGTGATCCTGATCTCGATGGTCGCCGTCCTTCCCGCCTTCGCTCTCTGGCGGGTCGAGCGGCGGGTCGGCGGTGCCGGCCGCTCCTCGGAGCAGCGGGAGCAGGCGATGCTTGAGTCCCTGGCTTGACGACGCGGTGGCTGCAGTCCGCCTGACCGAGGCTACCGCGGTAGCTGCCCGCCACCCCCAGGCCCTGACCGTCTCTGGCCTCGAGGACCGGCTGATTGTTGCCCGCCAAGCTGCCGCTGAGCTTCACGAAGAGCTTGAGTCCTTGGCGTCCGCTGAGTCTGCCGAGCTGCTGGGCAGGCTGTGGGGCGAGCTGAGAGCTAGCGTGGAGCGTCGCCGAAGGGCGATGCCCACGGGTTGAACGCCCACCAACCGGCCAACGGCGGATGCAGAGTAGCCGAGCCCGAACTCGGGGCCCCGGTCACCCCGCCGGGGTTTAGGGATAGCCGAACCGGACCGCCGCGATCCCCTGCGGGCTTCGAAGCTTCTAGTCGAAGACGACCACGGAGCGGGCCACTGAGCCGTCACTGATGGCCGCGTAACCCTCGTTGATCTGCTCGAGAGGTATCCGTTTGGACACCAGCTCATCGAGCTTCAACCGTCCGGCGCGGTACAGATCCAGCAGGTACGGCAGGTCCTGGCGGAACCGTACCGAGCCCATGATGCAGCCCTGGATGCGTCGCTCGGCAAGGAAGGGACCCGTGGGAAGCGTGAAGGTCCCCGAAGCCACCCCGATCACGGTGGCCGTGCCTCCCGGGCGAAGGATCGAGAAAGCCAGCTCGTAGGTCTGGGCACTCCCGAGCGCCTCGAACGAGTAGTCGACCCCGCCTTCCCCGGGCAGACAGGCGTCCAGCTGCTCGAGCGCGGTGCCGTCTGAATTGTTGATCGTGTCCGTCGCCCCGAAGTCCCTGGCCGTAGCCAACTTGCCGTCGTTGATGTCGATGGCCACGATGCGCCGGGCGCCGGCGATGACCGCTCCCTGGATGCAGTTGAGCCCGACGCCTCCGCATCCGATCACCGCGACAGTGGCGCCCGGTGTGACCTTGGCCGTCCGGATCACCGCCCCGACCCCGGTCGGCACGGCGCAGCCGACCAGGGCCGCCCGATCGAGTGGGATGTCCGGATCGATCTTGACGACTGTGTTCTCGTGGATGAGCATCTCCTCGGCGAAGGTCGACAGGCCGGCAAACTGGAGGCAGGGGCGGCCGTCCGACAGCCGGATTCTCGGTGCCTCGTCGTTGCCGCGGCTCAGTCCGACGCGAGGGCAGAGGGTCATGCGACCAGCCAGGCACCACTCGCAGGACCCGCAGAATCCGGCGAGGTACGCGATGACGTGGTCACCGGGCCTGACATAGGTGACATCGGATCCCACCGCCTCCACCCTTCCGGCTCCTTCGTGACCGAGGATCATCGGGCCCTTCAGCTCGTAGGCCCGCTCCAGGTAGTGGAGGTCGCTGTGGCACAGTCCGGTCGCGGCCACGCGTACGAGGACTTCCCTGGGGCCCGGCTTGTCCAGCGATACGTCTTCGATCGACAGCTCACCGGGGCTGTGGTGGAGGACGGCTGCCTTCATGGGTGACTCCTATCGCTTGCTGAGCGGAACTCTCGGGGAGAGGAAAGACTCACGAGCCGGTGAACACCGGGCGCCGTTTCTCGCTGAATGCCAGCGGGCCCTCCTTGGCATCGTTCGAGCTGAAGACCGCCCGGCCGTATTCGAGTTCGTAGGCCAGCGCCTCCTTCTCGGTCATGCCGTCGGTCTCGTGGAGAGTCTTGAGGATCGCAGCCACGGCCAGCGGGCCGTTGCCAGCGATGACTTCGGCTACTTCGCGGGCTTTGGCCAGTGCCTGGCCGTCGGGTACCAGATAGGCGATCAGGCCGATGCGGTACGCCTCCTCGGCCGTTACGTGCTTGGCCGTAAGAAGGATGTCGGCCGCCACTGTGTAAGGGATCTGCCGGCGTAGGCGGACGGCCGAGCCGGCCATCGGGTACAGCGACCAGCGGGCCTCGCTTACCCCGAATCGGGCGCCCTGGGCGCCTACCCGGATGTCCGTGCCCTGGAGAATCTCGGTGCCTCCAGCAATAGCGACGCCCTCGACCGCGGCGATGACCGGCTTGGTCGGCCTCCAGTCCCGCAGCAGCGCCTTCATCCCGAGTCCCGGCTCGGCTGCATTCCTGGCCTCGACGTCGATCTCGCCGTCGGTGTCCTCGGCGTCGCCGCTCATGGCCCGCAGGTCGGCCCCCGAGCAGAAGTTCCCACCAGCGCCGGTGAGGATTATCGCTCGGATCTCCGGGTCATTCGAAGCCTCGACCATGGCGTCGTACATCCGGATGAGCATGGCGCCCGAAAGCGCGTTGAAGCGCTTAGGACGATTCATGGTGATCGTCATCACATGGCCGTCACGTTCGACGATGGCATCGGGCACGTCAGGCACCTCCGTCATGGGTAATGGTGGATAGGGGGGTGCGGAAACCGGCTGCGAGCAGGTCCGCGAAGCGTTCGAGATGATCTCCGGCCGACCGGACGATGTCGGCCATGCCGATGAATCCGTGGGGCATGCCGTCAGCGGTGAGATGCTCCACCGGGACGCCGTACTCGGCCAGCCGGGCCGCGTACGCCGAACCGTCGTCCCGCAGAGGATCGTATTCAGCAGTGACCACGATCGTGGGTGGTAGGCCGGATAGGTCGGCGCGCAGCGGCGACGCGTCCACGTGGTGCCCCGCCAGTGGGTCGTCCAGATAGTGGCTCCAGAACCATCGCATGTCCTCCGCGGTGAGGACCCGGTCGTCTCCAGGGTCCAGCATGGACGGCCGCTCGAAGTCGTAATCCGTAACCGGGTAGATGAGGAGCTGCTGCAGGAACGGACGCCGACCCTCATTCCGCGCCCGGAGGGCCACCACGGCGGCCAGGTTGGCGCCGGCGCTGTCCCCTCCAACCGCGATCCGCTGCGGATCTACACCGAGATCCTTGGCGTGCTCCGCGAACCAGCTGGCTGAGGCCACTGCGTCCTCCACGGCGGCAGGGAAGTGGTGTTCCGGGGCCAGGCGGTAGTCGACCGAGAGCACCACGCAGCCGGCCTGGTCGGCGATCGCTCGGCACGTGCCGTCGTGCGAGTCGAGTCCGCACAGCACCCAGCCGCCACCGTGGAAGTAGACCAGGCCGGGCAGGATGGGCTCTTGGGCCGGGCGGTAGAGTCGCGCCGGGATGCGGCCGTCTCCGCCGGCTACCTGCAAGTCGGTGACCTCTGCCATGGGGCGTCCCGGACGCCGGGGTGCCAAGTCGACCGCGGCCCGGGCTTCGTCGACGGATGACTCCCACAGCCGCCTAGTCCGGGCCTCCGCCATCTGGGCAAGTAGTGCGTCCACCTCAGGATCTAACGGCATTATTCACCTCTATAGCTCCCTGAACATAGGGACGCCAACCGGAGGCCGGCCTCCCCGAAACAGACTTGGTCTAGCAACTAGGCAAACTGTCTCGCAAGATGACCCCGGATGGCGACGCATCAGTTGACCCTTCGTTCGGATCCCTGCCAGAAAGGTTCGCGAAGCTTGAACTTCTGGAGTTTGCCGGTGGCCGTGCGTGCGAGGGCAGCCCGGAAGTCGACAGAGGTGGGGCACTTGAAGTGGGCGAGGCGCTCGCGGCAGAACGAAATGAGCTCGCCCTCCGTCGCCTCGCTGCCGTTCGCCAGGACCACCAGGGCCTTTACCGTCTCGCCCCAGTGCTCGTCCGGTACCCCGATGACGGCCGCCTCGCTCACGGCGGGATGCTGATAGAGGCAGTCCTCGACCTCGACCGATGAGACGTTTTCGCCTCCGGTGATGATCACGTCTTTCTTTCTGTCGGCGATCACCACGTAGGTGCCGTCCTCGATGTAGCCCTGATCACCCGTGTGAAACCATCCGTCGGCCAGAGCCTTGGCGGTCTCGTCCGGCTGGTCTAGGTACCCGGCGAAGACGTGATTGCCTCGGGCCAGTATCTCTCCATCCTCGGCCACTTGGACCCGGATGCCGAGGGCCGGAGGTCCGGCTCTCGAGAGCAGACGAGCCCGGCGGCTCGGCTCGAGCCCGTCCCACTCTGCCCGTGTCCGGTTGAGAGTTAGGAGGGGCGTCGTCTCGGTGAGCCCGTAGAGCTGTATGAACTCCCAGCCCAGATCCGTCTCGAGTCGCTCTATCGTCTTGGACGGGGGCGGCGCACCCGCCACCACCATGCGGACACAGTCCCGGCCCGGGGTGGACAGACCGCGCTCGCGCCTGGCGGTCGCCGCTTCGAGGATGGCCGCCAGGACGGCCGGGGCACCGCAGAGCAGCGTCACTCCATGCGTCTCGATACGCTGAAGGATGTCCTCTCCGACGATCTTCCGCACGATGACCTGTGGCACTCCCATTCCTGTAACGGCATACGGCATTCCCCAGCCGTTGCAATGGAACATCGGCAGCGTGTGCATGAAGACGTCCCGGTCCGACACGCCGACCTGCCAGCCGAAGATGGCGGCGTTAAGCCAGATGTTCCGGTGGGTCAGCTGGACGCCCTTCGGCCGTGCCGTTGTTCCGCTCGTGTAGTTGATGGATGCCGTGCTGTCCTCGTCGGTCACCCACTCTCGCGGCATGGCGCCCTCAGGCGCCGGATTGAACAGCTCGGCGTCCTGGACGCCATCGAGGACGAATCGGTGCTCGACCTTTACGTCAGCGAGTTCCTCGTCCGAGGCGGGATCGATCAGCAGGACCGACGCCTTGGCGTGCTCGACGATATAGCCGATCTCCGCGGCGTTGAGGCGGTAATTGATCGGCACCAGCGTCCGTCCCCATCCGCTTACCCCGAAGTAGGCAATCTGGAAGCGGGTGGCATTCGGGCTGACAATGGCGACACGACCTCCTGCTTCGATCCCGAGCGAGTCCAGCACCAGGGCCAACCCCCGGGCTCGAGCGTCGAGGTCCCTGTAGCTGAGACTCCCGAGGCTACCGGGCGTGTCGGGCTCGTCGACCACGGCCAGGCGATCGGGATAGAGCGCGGCGCCACGGAAGAGAAAGTCCGCAACTGTGAGGGGCACCTTCATGCCGTCTGTCCTTCGGCTGTAAGGAAACTCATTTCATAGGGACGAGCGTCGATAATGAGACCGGCCCCCCGGTCGCATGGGAGGTGAGACTGGGTCGCGGACCTGCCGGGTAGAAACCGAGCCGCTCCCTCCACGCCCTCTCCCTCCCCGAAAGAATACGCTGTGTATATCAGTTAGGCGCGGTGTAGTGCAACAAGACAAAGCCGGATTCCACGCCTAGCGACTTTGGCGGAACGTGGTGCAGTTGAGGCCGGAGAGGCGGAAGAGTGGGACGAAAGGGCCACTGTTTGTTACCCACGCCTGACCAAGTCCCCGAGAGCGGTCGGGTGTCGCCTCAGGCCCGGGAAAACTCGATTACCGAGCGGATCGCTTCCCCTCGCTGGATGGCTTCGAAAGCCTCGTTGACGTCGGACAGGCCGATGCGGCGGCTGATCATGCCCTCCAGATCGAGGCGGCCGGAACGCCAAAGACGTATCAGCCGATCGAAGTCGGTCCGTACATCTCCCGATCCGTAGAGCGATCCCTTGAGGTCCTTCTCACCATGGAACAGCTCGAAGGCGGAGAACTGAACTTGCTCGGTAGTCCGACCTACGCCAACGATCACCGCCATACCCCCCCGACGGGCGGCGTCATAGGCCGCCCGGATCGTCTGGGGCGAGCCGATGGCCTCGAATGCGTAGTCGAAACCGACGCCACTGGTGACCTCCATCTTGACGTCGGCCAGTTGGTCGGCTCCGACGGCATGGGTGGCGCCGAAACGCCGGGCGGCCTCTAGCTTGTTCGCCACCCGGTCCACCGCCACGATCTCGGCGGCTCCCGCGATCCGGGCTCCCTGGATGATGCTGACCCCGACTCCTCCGCACCCGAATACGATCACCGAGCTGCCGGGGCGGACCTTGGCCGTATTGAGGGCGGCGCCGACCCCAGTCATCACTCCGCAGCCGATGAGAGAAGCCAAGTCAAGCGGAATGTCGTCCGCGATACGAATGGCCGCCTCGGCAGGCACGACCAGTTCCTCCGCGAATGTGCCGGTTCCGGCGAAGCCATAGACGGGGTCTCCCGCCAGGCTGAACCGAGGGCTCGGATTCGTGCCCCCGGTACAGAGATTGGCCTGGCCCGTCAGACAGAACGTGCAGTGGCCACACGGCGTCACCCAGGCGATGATGACGTGGTCGCCCTCTCCGAGGGTCGTGACACCCTTGCCTACCTCGGTCACCACCCCGGCCCCTTCGTGGCCGAGCACGATGGGCATCTGCACCGGAATGGTGCCGTTCTGAGCCGAGACGTCGGAGTGGCAGACACCACTGGCATGGACCCGCAGCTTTACCTCACCAGGACCCGGAGGTACCACTTGCAGGTCGTCTCGCACCTCGAGCAACTCGCTTACCCCGCGTAGGACAGCACCTCTCATCGCTTCCTCCTTTCGCCTTGGCCTCCGGCCTCAGGCTGCCTTGGCTCGGACGGGGAGACGCTTGAGCCCACCAACGAAATTCGAGCGTACCCTCTCGGGCTGGCCGACAAGTTCGATGTCAGTGAAGGTTCTGAGCAACTCATCAAACTCGACACGTAGGGTCAGGCGGGCCAGGTGCGCTCCAAGGCAGAAATGCTCCCCATGAGCGAAGCCGAGGTGTCGATTGGGCGAGCGCGCCGAGTCGAAGGCGAATGGATCGTGGAACTGGCTGGCATCACGATTGCACGACGGCATCCAGACGGCCACCCGCTGGCCGGTCTCGAAGCGATGACCCCGGAATTCGACATCTCGTGTCACGGTGCGAGCATCGTGCACAATGGGACTGGCCCAGCGCACGAACTCCTCGACCGCAGGGCCCAGCAACGACGGGTCCTCGCGCAGCCGGCGCATCTGACCAGGGTGCTCGAGGAGCGGCAGCATTCCCCCGGCGGAGGCGGCGGCGCGGGTGGTATCGAGGCCACCGGCCAGCAGGAGGCCCGCCTCGGCCACCACATCCTCGAAGGGGATGGGCTCCCCGTCGGCGGTGCCAGCCAGGAGCTGGCTGAGCAGGTCGTCTCCGGGCTTCTTCATCCGTTCACGGACCAACTGTGAGAAGTAGGTGTGGATCTCTATCTGGGCCTGGCGAGCAGTCTCTGCCCGAGAACGCCCCTTTTGGAATTCTGAATCATCGGAGGTGATCTGCATATGCTCCAGCTCAGTCATGTAAGCCCAGTCCGACTCCGGGACCCCGATGAGCAGCAGGGCTACCGCCGCAGGGACCTTGTGCGCCACCTCGGTCACGAAGTCGAACTCTCCGAGCTCCGCCGCGCTCGCCAGGCACTGCTGGGCGATCCGGCGTACTTCCGCCTCCCAGTCGGCGACGCTGCGGGGCGTGAAATTGTGGCTGATCACACGACGGCGGGGTTGATGCGCCGGCGGATCGGTCCCGATCATCGAGCGGCCCATTCCCCCCGCGTATGCATTGATCATGTCAGCCGAGCGAAGCCGGATTCCTGGATTCTCAGAGCTGAACACGATCGGGTCCCCCTGCACGGCGCGTCCGTCCTCGTAGCGCGTCACCGCCCAGAACGGTTCCCCTCCCTCCCGCTCATGCCAGTACACGGGCGCTTGGTCCCGGAGGATGCTCCAGGCCTGATGGGGGTCTCCCTCGGTGAACATCTCCAGGTCCCAAAAGTCGATCTCGTCGAGCGTGCTCGGGAACAGGCTCATTCCATTCCTCCTTTAGATCAGTGGAAGTCTCTCCGGCTCGAGCAGCAGGACCGCATAGCTACTTCCTCCCCGCCGATGGGACCGTGGGGTGGCATATTCGGCATAAGGAAGCGGCCGGTCCGATGCGCGTCACCGGGCGCAGTCCAGACGAGGAGCGTCCAGTCACCACCGGGCAGTCCAATCTGTGGATCATCTCCCCGCTGGCGGTCATGACCAAATCGGGAGAACTGGCCTTGCCGGTCCGCACGGCGCCGGAAGATGCCAGCAGGGTAGCGGCGCGGTCCAGGCTTTGGTCCAGGCGGTCGAGAGCGCCGAGGACTTGGGTATTGGCATCCTGGGAGTGGCGCTGGGCAAGCAGAATGAAATGAATCATGTAGCAGAGTCCGCCGCATATCACGAGGGCCAGTCCCAAGATCCCGCCGGAGATGAGATAGGGCACCTGGGAGAAGTAATCGGTGGTGTACGCCGCGCCTGCCCACCCGAGGACGATGAGGGCGACTCCCAAGGCCAACAGAGCCGGTCCCGCCGCGAGCAGCCAGCGGCCGGGGTCGCGGAGGCCGGCTCCTCTCTCCAGGCGTGAGGTAGCCGATGCGAAAGCGCTGAATCCCGACGTCATGGGAAGAGGACCGCTTCCGTTCGGGGGGGAGACGGCGTTCTCGCCGAATGCAGGGTCCCTCGAGGACGTCGAGGTAGTCATCGTGACAGGCTCCGGTTGAGCTCGCAGGTTTCGCCCGCACCCGTCACCAGCGCTGGGAGCCGGCGCAGACCCATGGCGGCCAAGAGCGCCCCAATGAGGCAGAGCGCGGTCCACCATGCCGGGCGACTGGACAGACCGAGGGGCAATGATGCCAGCACCCCGGCGGGCTGGAATACAGCACCCTCGGTGGGGCCGGTTCCCCGCGCCGCCGGTCCCAGTGTCAGATCGAGCGCCGGGGCCGACTGGACCAACGCCGCGGTGGCGCCGAGGGCGTCATAAGAGGTGGGCGCGGTTGCCAGCGGTATCGCGGGTGCCTGTCCGCCGAACACGCCGGGGGGCGCGACCGCCAGCAGTGCCGCGCCAGAGCCCCCCGTGGCCTGGACGGACACCGAGGCACCACCTAGGGCGACGGTGAACGAGTCGGAGGACGGATCCTGGGGGGGCTTCCAGACGAACACCACTGAACCGGCCTGCTCGCTGGCGGTCGCTCCTGTCACCGTCTTGCGTGGTCCTGCCACGAACACACTCATGCCCGCCCCGGCAAGCGCCTGGTTGACGGCGGCGTTTCCTGCCGTGGTCCGAGCTCCGCTACCCGCGGCATGCACCCCTGACTGGTCGATGGTCACGGGCACCCCGGCCACGGTGGCACCACTCACCGAGCTGGAGGCGCCGGCTCGCCCGGTGCTGGTCGCCCCGTTGGCGCTGGCGTCGGCAGTGGATGTAAACGAGGCGATCTTGATGAGACCGCCGTCGATGGCGATGTCCGACAGAGTCGAGGACGCGGTCCCCGAGACCGTCGTGGTCACGAGTTTGGTGTCACTGGTCGTGGCCACCTTGCCGGCGCTCACCGCCCCGGGCACGGCGGCTCCGGCCAAGGAGGTGGTGGCGCTGACCTCGCTGCCGGTCGCCTTGGCCAGCATGGTGGCCCCTGGAACCGAGTTGTTCTGCGCCGTGGGCGAACCCGATCCGGTGCGCGCCTCGGCCCGAACCGGATCGTCGGCGGCGCTCGCCGACGAGGGAGCCCCCCCGGCCACGATCAGAGTCGTCCCTAGATTCCCTACCAGTGGGCCGGGCCAGGCGACGGTGGAGAGGGCATAGCCGTCGGGCCCGGTGTTCAGGGTGCTGGTGGCGTTCCCGGCGTCGAGCTCTGCTTGGGGATGGACGAGGGCGGAGGGGTCATCCTGGGCGACTTGGAACCCCAACGCCTGCGCTGACGAGCCGTAGCCTCCCAGCTGGGTAGTGGCCGGGGTGCTGGCCGCGGCGGGGAGGATCCACGTTCCGCCCGCGGCCACAAAGACAGCGCCAACACCCGCAAGGGGCCACCGCCAGCTCATGCCGCGGTGCCGAGATAGGCCTGGGCCAAGCGGTCGCCCACCTCAGCCGGTTCCCCGAGGAGGGTGATCCGGCCCTGGACCATGACGGCCACATAGTCGGCAACCCGCAACGCAGCGCGGGCAAACTGCTCTACCAGCAAGATGGCGGTACCCCCTCGGGCGGCTTCACCGACCAACTCGTACAGCTGGCCCACGATCAGGGGCGCCAGGCCCATCGAGATCTCGTCGAGGAGAAGGAGCCCGGGGCTAGTGGCCATGGCGCGCGCCAGAGAGAGCATCTGCTGCTCCCCGCCCGAGAGGGTACCCGCCAGCTGGCTGCGGCGCTGGCCCAACACCGGGAACCACTTGTAGACATCGGCCTCGAGCTCATCGATCTCCACCCGCCGCCGCAATTGCACCATGGCCAGGTTCTCTCTCACCGAAAGGTTGGGGAATATGCCCCGGCCTTCGGGCACGCTGGCCAGACCAGCCCGGGCGCGCGCCTCGGGACTGGAGTTGTTGACATGGCTTCCCGCCATGTGAACACAACCGCCGGTTGGGGCTACGAGACCGGCGGCCACCTTCAACGTCGTCGATTTTCCCGCCCCGTTGGGACCAAGGAGCGCCACCACCGTGGCCGCTGGCACCACGAGACTCACCCCGTGTAGGACCTCGATGTTCCCGTAGCCAGCCCGGATGTTGTGAAGCTGCAAGGCGGGTGGCCCGCCGTTCGCGTCACGCTCAGTCGCTTCGGCGACGGCGCGACCGTCGAGCGTAGACTCGGGCCCGCCGACAACAGGCGAATCGGTGGGGACCGTAGCCTGCTGAGCCATCGGCGCCTGGCGAACCATCTTCTCCCCCCCCAACGCGACTACCGTCTAGCGACAAGATAGGCGATCTAGCGGAACCGGCGCAACCCGGATATGGTTAACCGAGATCGAGGGGTTGTCCCGTCAAGGGGTGGCGGGACTCCGGAGTCGTCATGGGGGTGGGGTCGGCGTGGATGGTGTTGGTTTCATGTGCTCAGGCGGTCGCCTACTTTGGAGCCGGAGCCTGCTGGCGCTAGTCTGCGCTTTGGGCCTGCTGGTGTCGGCGTGCGGGGCCCGGGTGGGCGCAGGGCAGGTCCGAGCCGCCAGCTTCGGCGCCGGCACGTCCGGCTTGAGCGGTGTCGGTGTCGCCTCCGGGCCGGTAGCCGGCGGCTCGACCGGAGTGGTGGGCAACGCGTCGGGACCAGGATCGGCCGGCCAGGCCTCCGGCGCTTCGGTCGCCAACTCGTCTACCGCCCAGTTCTCGGGGGCCAGCGCCGCTGCGGCGGGTGCCTCCTCCGGGGGCGCCGCATCACCGGTGCCAGCCGGAGGCAACGGTGGCTCCACGGACGTGGGCGTCACCGGTACCCAGATCCTGACCGAGAACATTTCTGACCTGAGCGGGCCCGTGCCCGGATTGTTCCAGGGTGCCCCCTACGGCGTACAGGCGTACTACGACTACATCAACAGCCAGGGGGGCGTCTACGGGCGCCAACTGGTCCAAAAATCGGTCGACGACCAGTTCAGTTGCAGCCAGAACGAGGCGGAGACGTCCTCGGCCGTGGGTAGCGCCTTCGCCCTGGTGGGCTCCGGGTCCCTCTTCGACAACTGTGGGGCTCAGGTGCTGGCCAGCCACCCCGACGTGTCCGACGTGCATACCGCCACCACGGCGCAAGCCAGCCAGCTCCCGAACAACTTCTCGTACAACGCGTTCCACGCGGGGTCCATCACCGGTCCCTTTCTGTGGTTGAAGCAGCACTACCCCGCCGCCATCACCAAAGTCGGGCTCCTGGCCGGGGTCTCCCAGGCCACCAACTCCATCAATACCTGGGAAAAGGGGGCCATGGCCTCCCTCGGCTACAAGATCATCTACGAGGATGACTTCAACCCCGTCCAGAACGACTTCACCTCCGACGTGATCCGCATGCGGGCCGACGGAGTTCAGATGGTCATCTTCCTAATCACGGTCACCGCTGATGCCGCCAACCTGGCCGCTGAGATGCAGCAGCAGAACTGGCATCCCCAGGCCTATCTGGCGGGGTCCGACTGCTACGACTCTTCCTACATCAGCGAAGCCGGGGCCAGCGCGGTGGAGGGGGACTACATCTACAACCAGAACGTCATGTTCAACGGCGAGGACGCCGCCGCGGTTCCCGAGATCCAGACCTACCTGGCTTGGATGCATCGCGACTACCCGAACTACTCATCCGACAGCTTCTCCTTCGGGGGTTGGGTCAGCGCCATGCTGTTCGTCCAGGCCCTGAGGGCCGCCGGCCCCAAAGTGAGCCGCAAGGCGCTTCTGGCCGCCCTCAAGCAGATCAAGAGCTTCAACGCGGACGGACTCATACCGAACGCCGACCCTGCGGACAAGATCGCCACCCACTGCTACGTCATGATCAAGGTGCACAACGGAGCCTTTGTCCGCGCCGACCCACCAGCCGGGTTCCTCTGCGGCGGCTTCTGGACCCCCCCTAGCTAGCCAGCCAACGCCCCGTAGGAGGCACACCGACCATGAGCCAGCTTCTCGGGTATCTCGTCGCCGGACTTGCCACCGGTTGCATATACGCGATCACGTCGTCGGGCCTGGTCCTGACCTACACGACGTCCGGAATCTTCAACTTCGCCCATGGCGCCGTGGGCATGGTCGCGGCCTTCGTCTACTGGCAGTTGCTAGTCGGCTACCACTGGCCCACGCTTGTGGCCTTGTTCGTGGCTCTCTTCATCGTCGCCCCCCTCATCGGCGCCCTCTTGGAGTTCGTCGTCATCCGGCGGATCCGGCACGCCTCCCTGGGCCTGTCGGTGGTGGTGACGCTCGGTCTGCTCGTCTTCCTCCTCGGTTTGTCCGCCACGATCTGGCCACCGACGGAGGACCGCAGGATCCCGGAGTTCTTCGCGGGCCATTCCGTGCGGCTGTTCGGCACGGCAATTTCCGATCACGACCTCACCATCGTCGTGGTGGCCATCGGACTTGCGGTGGGCCTGAGGCTGTTCTTCCGCCGCACCCGTCTGGGCATCCGCATGCGCGGCGTGGTCGACAACGCTGAGCTCGCCTCGATCCTGGGCACCAGCCCTGCCCGGGTGTCCATGATCAGCTGGGCCATGGGGGCCTGGATGGCGGCGCTGGCTGGGATCCTGATAGCGCCCCTCGAGTTCCTGAACGAATACAACCTGACCATGATTGTGGTGAGTGGCTACGCCGCCGCAGTGCTGGGACGGCTCCGGAACATCCCACTGACGGTGGCCGGCGGACTGGCGCTCGGCATCATCGACGCCTTGGCGGTCGGCTACATGCCTCCCAGCCTGCTTACCCCCCTGCATCCGGTGATCCCGATCCTGCTGCTCTTCGCCGTCGTCGTCGCCCTGCCCGAGCGCCGGCTGCAGCAGGCGACGGTGTTGCGGACCGCTCGGCGCTCGCCCCCGAGCCTGCGCACCTCGCTCGTGACGGCGGCATTCTTCATGGTGATCGCCTGGGTGCTCAGCGGTGCTCTTTCGCAGGCCAACCTGATCACCGGAGGCGAGGGCCTCGTACTCGGCTTCATCATGCTGTCGCTTGTCCTTTTGACCGGCTACGGCGGGCAGGTGTCGCTCTGTCAGGTCACCTTCGCCGGGCTCGGCGCCTACGCCATGAGCAAGTTCGGCCACGTCTCGACGCTCCTGGGGTTGGTGACAGCGGCGGGGCTGGGTGCTGCGGTGGGCGTGGTCGTGGCCATCCCGGTGCTTCGCCTGCGCGGCCTGTACCTGGCCCTTGCCACCCTGGCCTTCGCCTACGCCATGGACACGCTGTTCTTCGTGCAGTACTTCGGGATGGGTGGGGTTGTGATCGTCCACCAGTTCCATGTTCCGGGCCTCCCCGCCGGACTGCGGGGCTATTTCATCTTCTTGGCCGCCGCCTTTTCCATAGCTGCGGTCGGAGTGCTGGCCGTACGAAGAGGTCCTTTCGGTCGGTTGCTGGCCGCCGTGAACGACAGCCCGGACGCCTGTACGACTCTCGGGCTCCGCCTGACGGGGGTACGCCTTGTCACCTTCGGGGCTGCCGCCGGCCTGGCGGGGCTTGGCGGGGCTCTGTATGGCGCCCTGCAGGGCACTGCCGAGGGTGGCGAGTTCGCCATGCTCAACAGCCTCATCATGCTGCTGCTGGTCACCCTGGGCGGGGCCGGAGCGGTGACGGGCGCACTGTGGGCTGGCCTCACCTACGCCGTATTCCCCTTCATCCAGTCCCGCTACCTGCCCCATCTCGGTCAGCTGACCTTCCTGGGCGTGGGGCTGGGCGTAGTGGCACTGAGCCGGAATCCGGACGGATTCATAGGCCAGCTCGGCTCTGTCATAGACCGGCTCCGTGCCTACCGCTACAGAGACAGAGCGGCCCCCGCTCCACCGGGGCAGTCCCCCCGTCCTGAGGCGCCGGACGATGCCGCGCTCCCCGAGCAGGTGCCTGCGGGAACCGCCGGCTGACGGTCGGTCCGACCGCATGGTGGGCTGGGCCTAGGTCGTTGCGAACAGGTATGAACGGGCCGCTGCTGGACTGGGCCCCCGCCTGAGGTCTCGCTAGACGGTGCGCATTGTCAATATTGCACCCGTCTACTAACGTATAGAGAGGCCCGGACCCGCCGCAGGAACGTCTGCGGCAGGGCGCTGTGTGGATGTGAGAAGGGGGCGGCGTCTTTGTCAGTAGATGTTGAGGGAGCGTTGTCGGAGCCCCTTGCGTCGCCCACGGCCGTTGAGCTGGACGGGTCCGCTGAGGTCGAGCGGCGTGCGGGCATAGGCAAGCCCCAACCGGGCGTTGACCGGGGGCTCTGACGTGTCGGTACGTTCCAAGCCGGGCAAAACCCCCGTGGGCGCGAGTGATCCCGTCGAAGAGGGGCGGCCGCTGACGGGCCGGGCGCTCGAGGGAATGCGCGTCGTCGATCTGGCTGAGGAAAGGGGAGAGCTCTGCGGGCGGCTACTGGCGGACCTCGGAGCTGATGTCATCCGGGTGGAGCCACCCGGTGGGGCAAGTTCTCGCCGCCTACCTCCGTTCGACCCGCACACCGGTGCGAGCCTTTACTTCGCGGTCCGGAACTTCAATAAGCGCGGCGCCACCTTGGACCTTGCCGAGCCGCTCGGTCGGTCGGCGTTTCTGGAACTGTTGGACGATGCCGACGTGATGTTGGAGAGCTTCGAGCCGGGAGCCCTCGCTAGGCTCGGTCTGGCTCCGGCGGAACTGTTGGAGAGGTATCCGCAGCTCGTGATTACCTCCGTCACCGACTTCGGCCAGACCGGTCCCTATCGGGACTACGTCGGCAGCGACCCCACCTTGGTCGCTCTGGGTGGCATGCTCTTTCGCTCCGGGCTGCCGCTCCCCCATCCGCCGCTGCTTCCCCCCGGGGCCATGGCCTATGACATAGCCGGTGTAACGGCGGCCTTCGCCACGCTGGTTGCCTACTGGCAGCGGCTCCGGACCGGGTCTGGACAGCACGTCGATGTCTCCGTCATGGAGAGTGCCCATAACAACTCGGACTGGTCTATGCCCAACGCCAGCCTGGCCGGGTTCGACTCATATCTGACAATCCGGGCGGGATCGGGAGCCGCCTATCCGATCTACCCGTGCCGGGACGGGTATGTGCGGCTGATCATCCTGAGCCCCCGGCAGTGGCATGCCCTGCGGTCCTGGCTCGGGGACCCCGAGTGGCTTATGGATCCGAAATGGGACCAGCCCAGACTGCGCTCGACGATCAATGACGTTCTCGGGCCGATGATCGTGGAGTTGTTCAGCGGGTGGGACAAGGAGGCCCTCGCCCGTGAAGCACAGGGGCGGGGCCTCGCGCTCACCCCCGTACTTACTCCCGGTGAGGTTCTGGCCAGCGAGCACTTCCAGGCTCGAGGCACATTCCGAAGCGTAGAGGTCTGTCCTGGGGTCACTGGCCCGGTCGCGCAGAGCCTGATTGAGATCGATGGACAACGTCAGGGTTACCGGTTCCGAGCCCCGGGGCCCGGGGAGGAGAACCACAGGTGGCTGGTTGAGTCGGCCCTGAAGGCCGAGTCCTCCCATCCTGGCGTGAATGAGTCCTCAACAGCGGAGCCGGCCCCCCAGCCCTTGGCGGGTCTTCGGGTGCTCGACTTCGGGATCGGCGGCGTCGGAGTGGAGACCGGGCGGCTCTTGGCCGAGTACGGCGCCGATGTCATCAAGATCGAGAGTAAAACGTACCCCGATTTCATGCGGACGATCCAGGGCACGTTGATGAATGCCTCATTCGCCTCGTCCAGCCGGAGCAAGCGCGGCTTCGGCGTCAATCTCTCCCTGGAGCGCGGTAAGCAGATCCTGCACGACCTGGTCCGGACCGCCGACGTTATCGTCGAGAACAGTGCCACCGGGGTGATGCAGCGACTGGGTGCCGGCTACGAGACGGTACGCGAGATAAACCCGCGCATCGTCATGATGAGCAGCCAACTCATGGGCCCGGATGGTCCGTGGTCGGGTTGGATCGGCTACGGCCCATCGACTCGACCGGTGGGGGGGCTCACCTACCTCTGGAACTACGACGATTCGCCGGCGCCGGCCGGCTCGGGGGCCATCTACCCTGACCATCTGGTCGGCCGGGTTGGTGCCTTCGGCGCCCTAGCAGCCCTCATAGGGCGGGAGCGATCCGGACGGGGCGCGCATGTGGAGGTGCCCCAGGTCGAGACCACTGTCGGTCTCCTGGCCGATCTCTTCCTGGCCGAGGCGCTGGCACCAGGAAGTGTCAAGCCTCTCGGGAACCGAAGCCTCCGAGGCGCACCATGGGGCGTCTACCAGTGCTCGGGGGAGGAGCAGTGGTGTGTGGTGACGGTTCGCTCGGATGACGAATGGAATGGCCTCCGTCTCGCCCTGGGCGCACCAGCGTGGGCGGCGGACCCCTCCTACACAAGTACCGCCGGGCGGATGGCGGCCCAGTCCGAAATCGACGCTCAGTTGACCAAGTGGACGCGCCAGCGGACTCCCCGGCAGGTTATGGAGCTTCTGCAGTCCCATCGTGTCCCTGCTGGGATGATGCAGTACCCGACCGATACTGCGCATGATCCCCAACTGCTCCATCGCACTTACCTACGAAGCGTTGATCAGCCGGAGCTGGGGACGATCACCTTGGAGGGACCGGCCTTCCGGGGTACGGGCCTGCCCGAGCCGATCGTCAGTAAGGCTCCTCGGCTCGGCGAGCATAGCCGGGAGATCTCAGAGGAGCTGTTGGGGATGAGTCCCAGCGAGGTGACCCAGCTCATGGCCGACGGGATTCTCGAGGAATCTCGGTGACCAACAAGCGATGGTCCGGAGGAGAAGGCGCCGGTGGCTAGGGAGCCCAGGGTCGAGAGCAATCGCGCTACAGGGGGGACATCCCGGTGAAACTGGCACTGACTTGGATACTGGCAAGCCGCGCCGCCCCCTGACGCCAGAGAGCGCATTCTCGAGGCCGAACGCCTGGGCTTCGACACCGTTTTGACCGCCGAATCTTGGGGCTCCGACGCTTTCACGCCATTGGCCTGGTGGGGAGCGTCTACCAGCCGGATACGGCTAGGAACGGCGGTAGTTCAGATGTCAGCGCGTACCCCGACCTCCACGGCGATGCACTCGCTCACCATGGACCACCTGTCGGGCGGGCGGCACGTCCTCGGCCTCGGACTGTCCGGTCCCCAGGTGGTCGAGGGCTGGTACGGCCAACCATTCGGGAAGCCGTTGGCCCGCACCCGGGAGTACGTCGACATCGTGCGGCAGGTTCTGCGACGGAAGGCCCCGGTGACGAGTGCGGGGCCACATTATCCACTGCCCTATGAGGGCACCAACGCACTAAACCTAGGCAAGTCGCTCCGACCCATCACCCACCCGCTTCGGGCCGAGCTTCCGATCTGGCTTGGCAGCGAAGGCCCGAAGAACGTGGCGCTCACGGCCGAGATCGCGGACGGGTGGCTACCCATCTACTACTCGCCGCGGGTCGCGGACATGTACAACGCCTGGCTGGACGAGGGATTCTCCCGGGTTGGTGCCCACACGACCCGTGACCGATTCGAGATTGCCGCCAGCTGCAACGTGGTCGTCACCGACGATCCCGATGCTGCTCTCGATGCCATGAAGCCCCGGACGGCCTTCTACATCGGGGGGATGGGGGCCCGGGAGATGAACTTCCACAAGAACGTCTATGTCCGGATGGGATACGAGAAGGAGGTGGCGGAGATTCAGGACCTGTTCCTGGCAGGCAAGCGGGATCAGGCTGCCGACGCCGTCCCCTCGGCCATGGTGGCCGACACCTCTCTGGTCGGGCCGCGGGAGAAGATCCGGGACGACCTCGCCATGTGGCGTGAGGCGGGTGTGACCATGCTGGTGGTGGGTGCGGGGACTCTGGACGGGATGCGCTCGATCGCTGAGGCCATTCTCGACGCCTGAGCGCGGTGTCCACGGCGATCCGGCCGGCTCTAGCCTCCTGATGGGCCCGCGTTCAACCGATGGCTCCGGCTGCCCGTAGCGCTTGTATCTCGAAAGGTTCTAAGCCCCCCCATTCGACTAGCACCTCGTCGGTGTGCTCCCCCGCAGATGGAGGGGGCCGTCGGATGCTGCCGGGCGAGACCGATAACCTCGGCGCCGGCGCCGGCTGGGGAACGCCGGCCACTTCGACCAGCAGGGAGCGGGCCGCGTTGTGCGGGTGGCGAGCAACCTCATCCAATTCCAGTACGGGAGCAAAGCAGGCATCCGTGGCCTCGAAGACCGCGCACCACTGGTCTCTGGTTCGTGTACGGAAGATAGAAGCAAAGCGAGCTTTGGTCTGTGGCCATCTATCGGCGTCCATCTGCGGAGGCAGCGAGGCGGGGTCGAGCTCCAGGCCCCGGAGGAGCTCGGCGTAGAACTGAGGCTCGATGGCTCCGACCGACACCCACTTGCCGTCGGCTGTCTCGTAAGCGTCGTAGAACGGCGCGCCGGAGTCGAGCATGTTGGTACCCCGCTCCGATCGCTCCAGCCCTCCGGCATCCCGAGGCCGGGTCCCGAAGAAGGGCAACATGAGCAAGGCACTGCCGTCCACCATGGCGGCATCCACCACTTGACCTCGGCCACTGGCTCGGGCTTCGAGCAGGCCGCAGAGCAAGCCGAAGGCCAACAGCATGCCACCCCCGCCGAAGTCGCCCACCAGGTTGAGTGGTGGTGTGGGCGGTTGGTCCCGGCGGCCGATCATGCCGAGCGCCCCGGCTATCGCGATGTAGTTGATGTCATGGCCGGCGGCGTGGGCCCAGGGTCCCTCCTGCCCAAACCCTGTCATGCGCCCGTACACGAGAGCGGGGTTGCGGGCCAGGCACACGTCGGGACTCAGGCCGAGACGCTCCATGACACCCGGCCGGAATCCCTCTATCAGGATGTCGGCCCGTTCGACTAACCGAAGCATCACCTCCGCGGCATCGGGATGCTTCAGGTCAGCGGCTATCGAGCGCCGTCCCCGCCCTAGGAGCGATGCGCCGGACTGTGCCCCTACCGACTCGAGGCGGTCGATCCGGACAATATCGGCTCCCATGTCAGCCAGCATGACGCCGGCAAAGGGGCCCGGAGCCAGGCTGGCGACTTCCAGGACCCGCACTCCTCGTAGCGGGCCGCCGTCCTTCTCTACGCTGGCTGTCGTCGTCATCAGCCGGTTCCGAGGTAGTCGCCGCCACCGAGACGGGCGTCGAGCGCGTCGTAGTCGATGACTGGTCCAACCCGGGGCACGTGGGCGAGGAAGTCAGCCGACATGGGCTTGTTATACGACGCCAGATGGACGGGGCAGTGCTCGATAAGCATTATTTCGGTCACCGGCGCTCCCCTCGCTAGCGAGGCGCCGCCACAACTCCGTCCGTTGCCGAGGTAAGGCCGCTCCCGAGGCGCTCGACAGTGTCGATGTACTCCTCGACCAGACCCGACATCACATCGCGGACCGACTGGACCTGGTTCATGCGTCCAACCACCTGTCCCACCGGCCCGTAGATGAGTTCCTTGCGCCTGGCCTGGTTCATGCGGGCATTGGCCTCGGAGACGAGGACGTTCTGCAGTGGGGCAGGCAGAGTACCCGGGGACTCTGCGCTCTCCCACGCATCGGTCCAGGCCGATCGCAGAAGCCGAGCGGGCTTACCGGTGAGGCACCGACTACGCACTGTGTCACTGGAACTCGCCTGCAGCATCCGCTCGACCATCTCGGGGGAAGAGCTGCTCTCAGCAGTTGTGAGCCACAAAGACCCCATCCAGACACCCTGAGCACCGAGCGAGAGAGCCGCGGCGACCTGCCGTCCGCAGCCGATGCCCCCGGCGGCCAGCACAGGGGTGGGACTAACTGCGTCGACGACGTCGGCCACGAGGACCATGGTTCCAATCTCCCCGGTATGGCCGCCGGCTTCGGATCCCTGGGCTACGACGATGTCGACTCCATTGGCGACATGGCGCTCAGCGTGCTGGACCTTGCCGGAGAGGGCCGCCACCTTGACGCCGTGGTCGTGAGCGAGCTGAATGACGTCCTTGGGCGGAGAGCCCAGTGCGTTGGCCAGCAGCTTGATCGGATGGCCGAGACCCACCTCAACCAGCTCGCGGGCCAAGTCGTGAGCCCAGCCCAAGAGCCCACGGGGTCCAGTCTCCTCGGCCAAGGGTGGGAGCTGGAAGCGTTGCATGAGGTCCTCGACGAACTTGGCATGCTGCTCGGGTATGCGGTCCACGATGTTGGACGCCATCACCTCGCGACTGGAGGTGTCCACATCCATCCCCGGGTCCCGGGCGGGCATGACCACGTCGAGGCCGTAAGGACGGCCGTCCACATGCTCGTCGATCCAACGCAGCTCGATCTCGAGCTGTTCGGGCGTGAAGCTCAGTCCGCCCAGCACTCCGAAGCCCCCGGCCTTACTCACCGCCACAACCACGTCACGGCAATGGCTGAAAGCGAAGATCGGGTACTCGATACCGAGCTCATCGCACAATGCGGTCCTCATGTCCCCCCCCGTTCATCCCAGGGCAACCACCACAGGAAGCTCTACACAGAGACTCTATATACTGACCTGTGCGTCTAGCAAGGGCCGCCCCCTTCCCCGCCGACCTGGTGGGCCACACGCCCCTGGTCTGGACCAACCTCTCCTCGGTGGATGAGCTGGCGGTCCGGAGATCGAGCGCTGCTCAGGCGACGCCGGCGGCGTGTTCGGCTACCGGGAAGTGGCACGCCACGTAGTGGTCGTCTTCTACCCTCTGGAGCGTCGGTTCCTCCACGGCGCAGATCTCCTGGGCTCTCGGGCATCGCGTCCGGTAACGGCAGCCGCTCGGCGGGGTGATCGGAGACGGCGGCTCGACGCCCAAAATGGACGTAGCCTTGGGCCGGGACGTCGGGTCAGGAGCCGGGATGGCCTCGATGAGAGCGCAGGTGTACGGATGCCTCGGTCTCCGGTACAGGGCATCAGCCTCACCGATCTCGCACAGCTTGCCGAGGTACATCACGGCTATCCGGTCGCTGACGTTCCTGACTACCGCCAGGTCGTGGGAAATGAACAGGATGGTCAGGCCGTAGCGCTCGCGCAGGTCGTGAAGGAGGTTCAGTATCTGCGCCTGCACGGACACGTCGAGAGAGGACACGGGCTCGTCGCAGATGAGGAGATCGGGGTCGAGCACGAGGGCGCGCGCAATGGATGCCCTCTGGCACTGCCCGCCCGAGAAGTCCGACGGCCACCGGGATGCCGCCAGCTCGGCATCCATTCCGACCGCCTCCAGCATGGCATCGGCCAGCTGCTTCGCTTCCGCCCCTCGACCGGCTAGGCGCAACGGCTCGGCCACCGAGTCTGTGAGCCGCCGCCGGGGGTTGAGGGAGGAGATCGGGTCCTGGAAGATGAGCTGGAACCTGGGCCGGACGGCCCGCAGCTCCTTGCGGCCCAGCTGGGTCAGGTCCTGCCCATCGAAGATCACCGAGCCGGAGTTCGGCTTCGGCAGCTGGGCGATGGCCAGGGCCGTTGTCGATTTACCGGAGCCCGTCTCGCCTACGAGGCTCAGGGTCTCGCCCCGGAGGATGTCGAAGCTGACGCCGGACACCGCGTGCACCCGTTGGCCCCGGCCGGCCGGGAACTCGACGACCAGGTGCTCGACCCGCAGCAGCGGATCCCGCTCTGGCCGCAGCTGCACCAGTAGGTCGCCCATCGGGTCGGTCACTGGCGGCGTGCGGGCCGGGCGGGGCCAACGGGTGCACCCGTTGGGGCGGCCGAGTCAGCGGGAGGGTCTTCGGGCTGGAGCCCCAGGGGGAACCAGCAGGCGTAGGCATGACCAGAGGTACCGGGCTCCGTCAAGGCCGGCGCATCGGTCAGGCACTGGGGCTGGGTGTAGGTGCAGCGGGAAGCGAACCGGCATCCCGTCGGTTGCATCCGCAGGTCGGGAGGACGCCCGGGGATCGACACCAGGCGGTGGTGGGGAACATCCGACAGTCGTGGGATCGACTTGAACAGGGCCTCCGTATACGGCATCTGTATGTTCCCGAAGAGGTCCGAGGTGGGGGAGAGCTCGACCACCTGCCCGGCGTACATGACGGCAATCTGCTCGGTCCGGCCGGCCACGACTCCCAAGTCGTGGGTTACCAGGATCATGGCCATGGAACGCTCACGGGCGAGCCGGCTGAGCAGTTCCAGGACCTGCGCCTGGACCGTGACGTCCAGGGCCGTGGTGGGCTCGTCGGCCAGCAGCAGCTTCGGGTGGCAGGCCAGCGCGGCCGCGATGCTCACCCGCTGGCGCATCCCGCCGGAAAGTTGGTGCGGGTACTGGTCCAGCCGGCGTTCGGCTTCGGGGATGCCCACCGACTGCAGCAGCTCCAGAGCCTCGGCCCGGGCCTTCGAGCGGCTGACGCCGTAGTGGCAGCGCAGCGTCTCGCCCACCTGCTGGCCCACCTTCAGCACCGGGTTGAGGGAGGTCATGGGGTCCTGGGCCACATAGCCGATGTCTCGGCCCAGGATGCGGCGGAGCCGGGATGGAGGGAGCGACAGGAGGTCCTGGCCCTCGAAGAGGATCCGACCCTGTCTTTCGACGCTACGGCGGGGCAGGAGCCCCAGGATCGAGCGGAGCAGCATCGACTTTCCGCAACCTGACTCGCCCACCAGGCCCAGCGTCGTCCCTGGCCTGAGTTCGAGGCTCACGCCATCGACCGCCCGGACCACGCCGCGGCTGGTCTTCAGGTAGGTCCTGAGGTTTTGGATCTCCAGCAGCCGGTCCCCGGGCGCGCCGTCATTCCCAGCCGCGGCTCCGACGCGTTCTGCGCCGGCCGTCGACATCAGATCCCACCGCTTTGCAGCTCACCGATCCGCCGCAGCCGGTCTCCAGCGATGCTGAAGGCGAAGACCGTCACGAACATGACCGCGGCTGGGGCGAACACGATCTGCGGTGCCGTGCTCAAGTCGTTCTCGCCCGAGGCGATGATGTTGCCCCACGTCGGCGTGGGAGGGGGGATGCTGAAGCCGAGAAAGCTGAGCGCCCCCTCGGCCACGATCGCCACCGCCACGATCACCAGGCCGAGCGAGATGAGCGGCGGGAGCACGTTGGGCACGATCTCCCGCCACATAACCCGAAAGTTGGTGGCGCCGGCCGAGCGGGCCGCCAGTATGAACGGACGCTTGGCGACGCTGAGGGTGCTGCCCCGGGCCAGACGGGCCAGTACCGGCACGGTCACCAGGGCGATGGCCCCGGTGATGTTGACGAGGTTCTTGCCCAGGAAGGTGGTCAGGGCTATGAGCATCACCAGGGAAGGAAAGGAGATGATGGCGTCCATGATCAGCATGATCACGCCCTCGGTGGCGCTCCTCAGGTAGCCGGCGGCTATTCCCAGGGCGCCGCCGATGACCGTGCCGAGGAAGGCGGCTGCGAACCCCACGATGAGGGACACCCGGGACCCGAAGATGACCCGCGACATAAGGTCTCGGCCCAGGTCATCGGTGCCGAACCAGTGGGCGGCGCTCGGGCCCTGGGACAAGGCGCTGAAGTTCCCCACATCCGGGTTCTGCAGCGGGAGGATCGAGGCTGTGATGGCCAGGACGGCGACCAGGACGATCCACCCGACGGCCAGCCAGAACGGTATGCCGAGTCGCTTCCAGAGTGGAACGATCCGGCCGGGCCCGGCTCCTCCGGCCGGGGCGGCCGCCGCCTCTATCCGCGGTGGAGGCGGCGGCACCTGCACCAGCAGGACGGGGGACACCTCAGGCCGTGAGGACACGACGGATCCTCGGATCTATCAAGCTGTAGAGCAGGTCGACCAGGAGATTGGCCACGACGAACGTGACGGTGATGACGAGCACCACGCCTTGAAGGACGAAGATGTCCTTGGCCAGGATCGCGCCGATGAGCAACGACCCGATGCCCGGCAGGGCGAAGATCTGCTCGACTATCACCGCCCCGCTTAAGAGCTGGCCGATGTTGAGCCCGGCCAGGGTCAGCAGCGATAGAGATGCCGGCTTGAAGGCGTGGATCAACAGGATCCTCCAGGTCGGCACGCCGCGGGCCCGGGCCATCGCTATGTAATCCTCCCGCAGCACTTCCACGAGGTCCGCCCGTAGTACGCGCGTGTACACCGCCGCTAGCGGAAGGGCCAAGGTGAGCACGGGCAGGGTGACGGATTGGATGTTGCCGGGGATGCTCTGGCTCAGATAGGTGAACCCTGACACCTGCAGGAGCCCGAACCTCACCGGGAAGATGAAGATCAACACGAGGGCGAGCACGAAGCCCGGGACGGCAATGGTGGCGAACGAGATCCCGGAAACCGACCGGTCCACCAGACCGTCGGCTCGGTAGGCGCTCACCAGGGACAGCGGGATGGCCAGTGTCAGCGCCACCAGCTCGGCGCCGATCACCAGCTCGGCCGAAATAGGCAGCCTCTGGGCCAGCGCCTGGGTGACGGCCTGACCTGTCTGGTAGGAGGTTCCGAGATTCCCGTACAACACCCGCCCCAACCAGTGGATGTAAGCAACCGGCAGCGCCTGGTTCAGCCCCAACTGACGCCGGATCGCCAGGACGGCCGACTCGGGCGCGCTCGGCCCCAGGAAGGCTCGCGCCGGGTCACCGGGGAGCAGCCGGACCATGGCGAACGTCGCGAAGCTGACCAGCAGGAGAACCAGGAGCAGCCGGAGCGCCCTCCTCCCGAAATTGGCCCTCACCAGGTCACCTCAAACCCCGAGGTCACCTGGTGAGGGCCGACCCCGCCCGCCCCAGCCACCGCGTCGCGGCAGTGGCTGGGGCGAGGATGGGATACTCGATACGGAGAGATTCGGGTAGCTCTGTCTGCAAGGGTCGTCCTCTGAGGCTGGCGCGGACCTGGGCGATCACGACTTGAGGTAGATTCCCCCCGGGGCCAGGCCGGCATCGTAGAGATTGACGACCCCGCCTATCCTCGGGCCCCAGATCCAACCCCACGGCTCCCGCTCGGTCTGGAACGCTGGCATGTCCGAGGCGATCAGTTGCTGCACCACGTTGTAGGCCTGCTCGCGGACGGCCACCGACGTGCTCTCCCGACCTTGGGTCAGGGCGGCGTCCATGGCCGGATTGTTGAAGTGGGTGAAGTTGCTGGGGCTCTTGGAGTACAGCGAGCTGTAGTACGCGCTATCGGGATCTAGGCCGCTGCCCAGGGCCAGGCACCCGATCTGGAAATGGCCCTCGAGCATGTTGATGACCAGGGTGTTCTGGTCCGTGATGTTCAGGGTGACGTTGAAGCCGGCCGCCTTCCACATCTGCTGGAGAGCCTGCTCCTCCTTGAGGTGAGCGGGGTCGGTGTAGCAGGAGTAAGTGATGTCCACCGGCCCGTTTTTGGCGGTGTAGGCCGTCACCATGGCCTTGGCCTTGGCCTTGGCCTTGGCCGGATCATACCCAGGCCACTTGATGCTCTTGTCGTAGTAGGGCGAGCTCGGGGATATCCAGGCGGCCCACACGGGATCGGCCAGGCCGTTGTAGACGATCTTGTTCAGGGCGTTGAGGTCGGTGGCGTACCGGAGGGCCAGGCGCATGTTGGCGTTGTTGAAGGGGGCGGCCTGGGTGTTCATCTCCACGCTGTTGCCGGAGTTGGCCGCCACGCTGTAGCTGAGGCCGTGCGCTTTGGCCGGGCCCAATTCGGTGGGATCGATCGTCTGGTCGATCTGGGCCTCCCCGGTCTCCACGCTGCTCAGCCGGGTCTGGGAGTTGGCGTCGGTCTTGAAGACGATCTGGTTCAGGTATGGCTCACCCTTGACCCAGTAGTTCGGGTTCTTCTTGACCGTGACGTGGTCACCGGGCACCCACTGGACGAAGTCGAACGGCCCGGTCCCGACCGGGTGCTGGTTGTAGGAGGTGCCTTCCTTCTGTACCGCCGTCGGGGACGCCATGTAGCCGAACGGCCCCGTGAACGAACCGGAGAAGGCCGACCACGGGAACTTAAGGTTGAACACGACGGTGTCGGGACCGGTGGCTTTCACCGACGCTATGTTCTCGGCGACGGGCAGCCCGGTAAAGGAGTGGTTGGCCGGGTTCATCTGCTGATCGATGTTGAAAACGACGGCGGCGGCGTTGAAGGGCGTACCGTCCTGGAACTTCACTCCTTGGTGCAGCTGCATGGTCCAGACCTGGTCATCCTTGGTCGTCAAGGAGGTGGCCAACCAGGGTTCCAGCTGGTTCGACGGGCCGTATTGCATCAGCGGGTCGTAGATGGCATCACCGATGGGACCGTCGGTGACCGAACCGATCATGGTCCACGGGGCGAGGCCGAAGGCGCTGAACACCAAATCTACGGTGATCGAACCGCCGTGAGTGGGCTTCAAGGTGGCCGTCGCCGCCGGCTTTGTCCCGCCGCAAGCGGTGATCAATCCAGCCAACAGAGACAGCGCACCGGCGACGCTCAAGATGCGACGCCAGCCGTAGGACCACCCGTTCGAAATAATTGACTTCCCCCTGGTTCTGGCCGCGTCGCCGACGCGGCGGTTGCTAACTAATGATCCCGAAGTTCTTCGTGACCATCAATGGGCCGATCGGAAAAGCCGATCGCTTCCGGGGACGCTCTCAGAACTCCTTGTCTCCCTCAGACGGCTCACGCCGTTCGAGGGCGAGGGGGCCCTGCTGGTTGCTGCGCACCGGTAGACCATCGAAAGTCAACGTACTAGACGTCCAGCCGGCCGACAAGGGTGCATGTCGATTAGTTGGCTTCTCCCGGGACCTCCGTGGGTGCCTTCACTCATCCCGGAGGGGACGAAAGGTAAGTATCGGTCGGCGCCGACTGTCGGCGTGGTCTAGCGGCGCAGCTGAACTACCTCTCCGAAGAGCGACTCACCAATGTCGCCGCCGGCCGATGAACCCGGTCAGGCGGGCTGCGGCTTCGTCAGGGCGGTCGTGTTCTCGCGCAAGATCTTGCGCTGCGTGTTGTCGTCGAACCCCTTCAGCTCGACCACATAGTCGAGGGGTCGAGGCATTCCCTCGATATGGGGCCAATCGGAGCCGAAGATCACGCGGTCGGCCCCCATCTGCTCGACCGTCTCGTGGGGGTCGTCCTCCCAGAAGGGGTTCATCCAAATGTGGCGGCGAAATGTCTCCACCGGGTCCTCTTTGAAGTAGCCCGGGGTCTTGCCGGAAGTAGATCGCAGCTTGTGGAACAGGTCCTCGAGGTAGCCGGAGCCGTTCTCCACCGACGCGATGCGCAGGTTGGGGAAGCGGTCGAAGAGTCGGCCGAAGACCAGGGTTATGAGATAATCGTAGGCGGCCCGTTCAATGGCGAAGGCCTTTACCGAAGGAGCCCACCCCGCCGCGGACCCCCCGGTGCCAAAGCCATCCTCCGCGTAGCCGTTGCTCGAATAACCGCTATCGCCGGCATGCACGATGACAGTTATGCCCGCCTCGTTGACACGGGCCCAGAAGGGGTCAAAGCTTGGATGGGTGGGCGGGAGGGGCCCCGACGCAGTCCACGTCGCGGCAGCCCGCATGACCACGATCCTTGCACCGCGCCCGAGCGCCCACTCCAACTCGGCGCACGCCCAGTCAACGTCAGCGAGGGAGAGGTAGGGGGCGGCGAAGATGCGGCTCTGGTGGGCAAAGCCCCAGTCCTCCTCCACCCAACGGTTGAAGCCCTGGAAGGTGATCGTCACCGCCTCGGGGTCGTGCTTTAGCACTTCCTCGTAAAGCATCCCGAGAGTGGGGAACAGCCAGACCGCGTCCAACCCGAACTCGTCCATGCGAGCCAAGCGGGCACCGCGGTCGCGGTACTCGGGACGGATGGGTTCGCGCTCGCGGAGGAATTCGGTCGGTGGCTTGCGGTCGGGGTTGCCCCGGAAGTAGTCGTGCATCGCACCCGGCATGGCCACAGGGTCGAAGGTCGGGTTGATCACGGCGTGGTTCACTCGGCCACCGACGACGTGGTACTGCCGGCCGTTGATTTCCGCCCACTGCACGCATCGCCCATGGTGTGCAGGAGCGACGTGCCGGGTGAAGGCGTCGAGGGCCTCGTAGTAGTGGTTATCGCAGTCGAAGGCGCGCTCGGCTAGCTCCATCGCGTGTGTCTCCCCGGGTCGGCTCATTACGAGAACGGGCGAGAGTAGCGCATACAGTCAGAACCTGTTCTATACCGGACGGGGGAACACGGCCGGACAAGCCGCTGATCGCCACCCTGGGGAAGCCGGGGCAATGCCCGGTAGGACCGAGATCCCCCACACTGCCGGAGGCCCGTCGTCCAAGAGCTTCCAGGCTGTCGGGTCAAGATCAGCTTGCCAGCCGGGCTCCGCTAGACATAAAGTCTAGAGCATGGACAGCGAATGCCGGGAAGGCAACGGAGGGCCATCGAGCCAAAGAGTTGGGCCCGGGGGAGGTTAAGGGGGCCCATGTCGAGTCGGCACAAGGATGAGGGAACAAGTGGCCAGACACTGACTGATTGCGACGTAGTCGTCATCGGCGCCGGCTTCTCCGGCCTTTACATGCTGCGCCTCCTCCGGGGGCGGGGCTTTGCCGTCCGCGTGCTGGAGATGGGTGAGGGTGTTGGGGGAACCTGGTACTGGAATCGCTACCCCGGAGCCCGCTGCGATGTCCAGAGCATCGAGTACTCCTATAGCTTCTCGAAGGAGATCGAGCAGGAGTGGGAATGGACCGAGCTCATGCCCACCCAACCCGAGATCGAGGCCTACCTCAACTACGTGGCCGACAGGCTGGACCTGCGTCGAGACATTCAGTTCGGCACGCGCGTGACCGCGCTCACATTCGATGAGCAGAACGCTAACTGGACGGTCCAAACGGACACCGGTGACCGCTACAGGGCCCGCTCCGTGGTCGCGGCCACCGGCTGCCTGACCGTACCCCTCGAGCCGGATATTAAGGGCTTACACTCCTTCGAGGGCATCTCCCTATATACGAGCCGCTATCCCAGGCAAGGTTTCGACTTCACCGGCCAGCATGTGGCGGTCGTGGGGACAGGATCATCGGCGGTACAGGCGATGCCGCTGATCGCGGCCCAAGCCGATCGTCTCCACGTCTTCCAGCGCTCGGCCGCATATACGAGACCAGCCAACAACCGGTCCCTCGCTCCCGGAGAGCTCGATGAGGTCAGAGCTGACTACGCGACCCTGCGCGCTCGACAGCGGGCGGCCTTCGGAGGTGTCCTCAGGTTTGGGGCAGTGTCTTTTGACGCAGAGCCTCCTGCGAGGAACATCTTGGAGACGCCGATCGAGCAGCGTCTCCAGATCGTGGACGAGTTGGGGTGGGGCGCGCCTATGGCGTGGGCCGACGTCATGTTGGACCTTGAAGCAAACCGGGCGGCCACGGAGCTGTATGCCGAGCTGATCCGGCGGACGGTCAAGGATCCGGCAACCGCTGAGTCCTTGGTGCCGCACTATCCGATGGGCTGTAAACGCCAGATCCTGGACAGCGGCTACTTCGAGATGTTCAACCGGGACAACGTGACTCTGGTCGATTTACGCAAGGAACCGATCGTAGAGATCACGCCGGCGGGGATACTGACAGAGCTAAACTCCTTCGACTTCGATGTGATCGTATTCGCCACCGGATTCGACGCGATGACGGGGGGGCTGAACAGCATCGAAATCCGGGGCCGCGATGGTCAGTTGCTTCGTGATGTGTGGACCTCAGAGGGCCCGGTAGCCTATCTGGGACTACAGGTGGCGGGGTTCCCTAACCTGTTCACGGTAACCGGGCCGGGCAGCCCCTCGGTGCTGAGTAACATGGTGGTGTCCATCGAGCAGCACGTTGAGTGGATCGCTGACTGCGTGACGTACCTGCGCGACAGCGGGTCCCGAAGCATCGAGGCCGGTGCCGAAGCTCAGGCTGCCTGGGTGGAGCACGCGGCGTCCCTCGTAGAGGGCTCCATCCGGACCGCGGACAGCTGCAGCTCGTGGTATCTCGGTGCCAACGTCCCCGGCAAGATACGCGTGTTCATGCCCTACATGGGGGGTCTACCTTCCTACCGGGCCAAGTGCGCTGAGATCGCCGAGGCGGGCTACGAAGGCTTCATTCTCAAGTAAAGCCGGCATTATCACCGAGGAGCGAGGCCTACCCTCATCATGAAGCGACGCGACCAGATCGGGATGTCCGAGGAGGAGATTGCGGCCTTTCTGGCGGAGCCCCACACCCTTCAGGTCGCCACCATCAATCGAGACGGCACTCCGCACCTGGTGGCGATGTACTACGCCGTCATCGGCGGGCGAGTGGCCTTCTGGACCTACGGAAAGTCGCAGAAGGTGAAGAACCTGGAGCGCGACCCGCGACTGACCGTGATGGCAGAGGCCGGCAAGGCATATGGCGAGTTGCGGGGGGTGCAGATCACGGGCAGGGCGGAGGTGTCGTCCGAGCGGGACACCGTCGTGTCAGTGGGCGAGGCCCTCTACCCTCGCTACTTCGGAGTGCTGGACGGGCCCGCCAAGCAGGGTGTGGAGGCGTCGGGCCGAAAGCGTGTGGCCGTGTTTGTCAACCCAGAGGAGATGGTGTCCTGGGACCATCGGAAGTTGGGTTCGACTTACTGAGCCCTCGATGCCCGTGGCTGGCCACCGACGGATGGAAGAGATCCGTGCCGCTCCCTTGGAAGGGACCTATCCAGCGACGAGTGGTCAGAGGGAGAGCGACGAGCGTCCGGGAGTCCAGCGGGATCCTTCGGTGCGGCCCCCGAGTTCATGGGAACAGCTCTAGACCAGAACGCTCGCGTCTCAAACTCCGACCGTCCCGTTCCTGGGCCAGTTGCTCAAGGGGTGGCGCGGGGCAGGAAGCGACGGTAGAGGCCCGGGGCCACGGCGCGGAGCGCCGGCGCCAGGCGAGGCAGCCAGGCCGCGTTGATGTCCGGCCGACCTTGTCGGAGCGCCTTCAGCACCAGGGCCGAGACCTGGGCATCGGTACGGACCACAAGGCGCTCACCGAGCGACGGTGCCGACTCGAGATCGCGCGGGATGTACGCGGGATACAACACGTGCAGCGTGACGCCACGGCGGGCCTCCGCAAAGGACAGCGCTTCTGTGAAGCTTGTGATAGCCGCCTTCGAGGCCCCGTAGGTAACCTCTCCGGGGATCGGCGCCCGGGCGATGTCCGAAGAGACGTTCACCACCGCCCCCCGGCCGCGTTCTCGCGTTCCGGGCAGGACGGTCAGCGTCCCGCCAACAGTGGCGAAGAAGTTGGTCTCCATGACTGCCCGGAACCCGGCCAGGGTGGGCGGTCCCTCCGGCTCGAAGGCCGCGGCGTTGTTGACGAGCACGTCGATCCGGCTGTGACGGGCCTCGATCTCCTTCACAAGAGTAACGTAGCCTTCGACTTCGGAGACGTCGGCCACCTCGGCCCGGGACCCGGGTGAGCGCCGGGCCAACTCGGCGCCTAGCTCCTCTTGCTGTTGAGGTCGCCGGGCCAGTCCCACCACAATGGCGCCAGCGTCGGCCAAATCCAGCGCGAGCTGGTGCCCCAGTCCCGAAGACGTGCCGGTCACGACCGCAACTGCTCCGTGCAGGTCCATAGGCGCCACGCTACCTACGAATGTCCAGAGCGGATGCTTTCAGTCTGCGTTGGTGCCATGGGAGCGCAGGCGGAGGACGACTATCCCCGGATGTTGTCCTGGCGGGTACGAGCGAATGACAGTGTCGGGACTCTCGGCTGACTGGGTGACCAGGAGGCGGCCAGCAGGAACGCCAACCCGGGCAGAGCAAGAAGAAGCGTTCGGTCCGGGTCGTGGCCGAGAAAGTCAGGATCCCTCCCGGCACTCGGATAGCTTCCGACCGTGGCCGAGCTTCGAGCCGTGTGCGTCTTCTGCGGTTCCTCGACGCCTGCAGACCCGGCCTACCGCGAGGCGGCCACGCAGCTGGGAGCGCTCGTGGCGGACCGAGGGATCGAGCTGGTCTACGGGGGCGGCAGGGTGGGCCTAATGGGAGAACTCGCCGACGCCGCCTTGAGCCGGGGTGGACGGGTCACCGGGGTAATCCCGGTCGGCCTGTTCAGCCGAGAGGTCGGCCACACTGGGCTAAGCGAAATGCACGAGGTGACCTCCATGCACGAGCGCAAGCAACTCATGTATGACCTGGCGGACGGCTTCATAGCCCTCCCGGGGGGACTGGGCACGCTGGAGGAACTGGCCGAGGTCGCGACCTGGTCCCAGCTGGGGCTGCACAGGAAGCCGGTCGTTCTCCTCGACGTCGCCAGGTTCTGGCAACCATTGGTCGACCAACTCGACCGGATGGTGAGCGTCGGGCTGTTGAAGCCAGCGAATCGGGAGATCATTCAGCGGACTGGGACCGCCGACGACGCCTTGGAGCTACTGGCCACAACAGAGCCGGTCTACACGGAGAAGTGGATATCGGAAGAAGAGCGATAGCTCTCTGCCGGCAGACGGACACTCGAGCAGGTCAGCCCGTCTTGAGGTGGCGGCGCAACGCCTCCCGGATGACCTCGGAAACTGTGACGTTCTCAGCCTCAGCCCGCTCGTCGACCGCCTGTCGCAGCCCCGGATCCAGCCGGACCGGCACGGCGTCGGCGGGTCCGGATCCCATCTAACCAAACGCCTCGTCGGGGTCCGCCTTCAGGTCGGGGTAGGCGATCATGGTCTTGATCCGGCCGTCCTCGTCGAAGGTCATGACATCGGTATTGGTCAGCTTGAGCGTCGACGTGCCGGTCGGGACATCGATACGGAACTGGAACGCAGCCCGGTTGTCCACCACCGTGACCGGACCGAGTCGTCGAGCTGAGAACGGACCACCGAAGCTCGCCCGGTAATGTGCGGCGACGGCCTCAAGACCCACCTTGGGATCAGAACCGACAGGATCCTCTACCGCAGGGTTGTCGTTCCCGGTGAATGTCGAGAGTCCCGAGTCTACCTTGAGAGGTCCTGAGCACCGGATCGATCAGCGCCGGCGGTCGGACCCGGCAAAGTATCCCCTTCGCCGGGTCCTTGGCGGCCGGTCAGGTCAGCCTTGGCAGTCGACCGCCACCTCAAGGGCGGCGCATACCTCCCGCATTCGCTCGGTGCTCAAGGTGCCGAGTCGATCGACGAGCACAACGATCGAGACGCTCTCGACCGAGTCGAGACTGATTGCCGTGAGCCGAGGAACCGGGTCCCCGCCAGGTTCGAGGAGGACCTCGCTAGGAAGGTGCCTGATGGTGGTTGTGCAGGGGGCAATCAGGGTGCGGCGCAATCTGGGAATGGCGGCGTCTCGGGACAGGACGAGTACCGGACGTCGGCCAATGTCAGGGAGTTCGCACCACCACAGTTCCCCTCGACGAGGCGTGTCGGTCACGTGGCGGCGGCTGCGGTGCGGAATGACTCAAGATCGCCCCACTCGTCAGGCTCGTTGATCGGGTGCTGGTCGTAGGCCTCGTAGGCGGAGTCGATTTCGGTAGCACGATGGCTAAGCAGCAGCGCTCTCAGGGCCTCATCGAGCAGAACGGCGTCCGTGGCGTTCGCACGAAGGCTGCGCGCTTCGGTCAATAATCGCTCGTCCACGGTCGTACTAACCCGCACTCGCGGCATGGCATGAGTATGCCACGGCTATGCCACGTCCGCAAGGCTCGGTACAGTCCGATGAGGAGCACCTCAGCCCGCCAGCGCGGTATCCCAATAGCGCGGGCCAGTATGGCCCTCTCGGAGTGCCCCACTAGCAGTCCGGTCGGAGGACACCTGCTCCGTATCGGAGGCGGCTTCCTCGGACCGGGTCGCGCCGGCGCGGCGCCTTGGCATGATGGCCTCCATGACTGTGGCCTCGGACGGCCAGGGCGCCGCCGCCGCGTCTCGACAGGCGGCGGCGAACCCTAACGAGCTGCTCGACAGGCTTGGCGTCCGGGCCAGAGTCGATCCTGAGCCGCTGGCCCACAATGGGTGGCTGACCCCAGGCATCTGGAAGGTGCACACCCCGGAGGGGGCGGCGGTTCTCAAGCACCTCTCGTCCCACCGGCCACGCGGCCAGACCCCCTGGGAGGCCCATTGGAGCGCCGGTGACCATGATCCCCATCGCTGGAACCACTGGGCGAGGGAGGCCCTCGTCTATCGGGACCGGCTCTTCGACGCCTACGCCGGTTCCGGTCTTGTCGCCCCCGAGCCTTTGGCGGTGGAGGTGTCCGATGCGGATGCGGTGTTGCTCCTCTCCTGGGAGGCTGGCCGGGCCGCCGAGGACTGGGGGGCCGCCGACTACGCCCCGGTGGCCCGAGCCCTCGGACGAGCGCAGGGGCCCTACCTGGTGGACAAGGCGCTTCCTGACCCCGGGTGGCTGAGCCAAGGCTTCGACTTGTTTCTGCCCGCTCGGTCCCTCCCGCTGCTCGAGACCGTCATTTTCGAGGCCTATGTGACGGGACTGAGGGAGTCGGGCTGGGACGACGACGTCCGCCTCGTTCGACTCGGTATGTGGTCATCGGCAGTCAAGTACGACTGGCTGGGCCCGGCCACGGTGATTGGCGCCCAGACCTACGAGCACCTCGGTTACGGCGGAGTCGAACGGGTCGACCCCGTGTACAAGCTGTCGGCCAGAGCGGCCGGGCTGGTCTTCCTGGCCGACTGGGCGGAGAAGGCCCTCGGCCTGGCCGAGGTGCTCGGGTTGTGAGCAGCGCCCAGGCAGGCCCCGCCAGGGCATCAGCGACCTGTCCTCGAAGATCGGAGCGCCTGCCGGTCCGCCTGCATCCCCTTGCGCCGGCCGGGCGGCGGGTCCCACTCTCATGCTGCAAGGTGGCCGGCGCGATTTGGTCAGACTGGTTCCGTGCGGAAGCAATACCACTTCTGGCCTGCCCCGGAGGGCGTGGACGCCTGGGAGGTCAGCGGGCTAATCGGGCTCAGCGAAGGACTGCCGATTGAGCAGGTCGCCATCACCTCTATTGCCGAGATCGACTCGATTTACTGGTTCGACACGATCGAGCGTCCGACCGTCAGAAAGGTCGTTGAGCACGTCCGGCTAATCCGGGAGGTGGATACCCTCCAGCCGATCATTCTGGGACCCGACGGGCGGGTCATGGACGGCATGCATCGGATAGCTCGGGCTCTTCTAGACGGCCGGGACACCATCACGGCCCGACGCTTTCCGGACCTGCCTGAGCCGGATTATCGAGGCTGTCGGCCCGAAGAGTTGCCCTACTGAGCCGGTCCTGGGCGACCACCCTTGGTGCGGCGGTGCGTGCCGTCCCAGAACATGATGTCTGGATCAGCGCGGCACCCTGCGCCGATCTTCCCATCCCGGCCGGCCTCGAGTGGGAAGCCTCAGCCCAAGGTGGCGAAGCTGTTCGTGGCCTCGATGGTGGCAGCCGTCACTGCGTCTCCCCCGACGTGGCCTGTGTTCACGACCCGCAGGACGGCGTCAGGCCAGACCTGGGCCAACTCCCAGGCGACGTCGAGGGGACCACCGAGATCTGAGCGACCGTGGACGAGCACTCCCGGAATGCCGTTCAGGGGGTCGGCGTTGACCAGGATCTGGTCCTCGGCTAGCCAGGCATAGTGGTGGAAGTAGTGGGTCACGATCCGGGCGAATGTCATCCGGAAGGCCGGGTCTTCGTAGCGGGGATTGGGGGTGCCATCCGGCATGGGCGAGGCGGCGTCTTCCCAGGCGCACCAGTCGCGGGCGGCTCGCTCGCGAACATCCAGCTCGGGCTGAAGGTGAAGGAGACGGTGGTAGGCGCCGACCAGGTCGCCCCGCTCCTGCTCAGGAACGCCTTGGCGGAACCGGTGCCAGGCCTCCGGGTAGAACCGACCCGCCTCGTGGTAGATCCAGTGGATGTCCTTGGGCCGGGTCATAGTCACCGACGAGAGCACCATCGCCACCACGCGGTCGGGGTAAGCCTGGGCGTAGACGAGGCCGAGGGTCACCCCCCAGGACGCGCCCCAAACCACCCAGCGCTCGATGCCCAGGAAGTCCCGGAGGCTTTCCAGGTCGGAGAGGAGATGAGCGGTCGTGTTGGCCGAGAGGTCGGTGTAGGGGCCTATCCGAGGACCGCTGCGACCGGATCCTCGCTGGTCGAACAGGACGATCCGGTAGGCGGCCGGGTCGAACAGGCGCCGGGCACCTGTCGTACAGCCCGAGCCCGGCCCCCCGTGGAGAACGACCACCGGTTTTCCCTCCGGGTTCCCGCAGACCTCCCAGTAGATCTGCTGGCCGTCGCCTACATCCAGCAGACCGGAGTCATGCGGTTCGATGCGAGGGAATGGTCCTGACATTTCCTCAGAAAGGGGTCTGTCTGGGCGCGTGGGAGCTATGCCATCCACGTTTGCAGCTATCCCATCTCGCTACTTAAGACCATCCCATATCGACGTGTCGGTGCGGCCATCCCCAGCAAGGCCGGGGCCAGAGCACACGGGATCGATCAGCCACCCGCCAGGCCTAGGAATACGACAATGGCTCGACCCAGGCGCATCATGTCCTCGTCGTTCAGGCGCCCGATCAGATCGCCGAGCCTGGTCCGGGGGACCGTCGTGATCTTGTCAACCATCAGGCTCGAGATCTCTCGAAGACCTGAGGCTCCGGGCTCGACCCGCAATCGGATCAGAGGCGCCTCGGTCGGGTCCGTGGTGAAGGAGCAGACGGTGACCGAGTCGGTGGCGTCGAAGCGTTCATCCTGGATGACGACTACGGGCCGTGGTTTGCCGGCATGGCCAGATCCGCCGGCTGCGGTCCAGATCTCTCCCCGTCTCACTCCTCGTCCGAGGTCACCGCATCGATGAAGTCCTGGTCGTCCCGGGCGAAGGAGCTCTCGGTCACCGCCAGCGACTGGCGGTGTGCCTCGGTCACGAACTGCGAGGAGCGGACGTCGGGGACCCAGATCTGGATCGGGCGCATGCCCTGGGCGCGCAGGCGGGCGCGATAGTTGCTGACTCGTTCCCGAACGGACGAAGTCGTCTTCTTGGTCACACATCCACGTTACATGTAACGAATGCTCCGGCCAAGCAGGAGTCTGTGCCGCGGTCCCGGTGTGCAGATCCCGCGGCGCCCGCAGGTCCAAGGCGCACCGCGGACCGCCACGGAGCTATCCGGTTTCGGCGGCGGCTCTGATGCGGTCGATGGTGGAGCGCATCCCTTGGCGGACCTGTTCTTCCCGGTCCGGTCCAAGAGTGATCCGGCCTGCCAGACGGGCCGCCGGATTGGGGAGGGCTCGCTGTTGGGCCGACTCAGTGAGGAGAGTCCCGCCTTCGGTCGGCTCCATGCTGAAATTCCAGTCGGTCCCGCCGTCGATACGGCTGACGCGCACGAAGCTGAGCCGGGTCCCCCGCTCGGCGGCGGTGACCTCGCAAGTTGAGGTCCATCGCATCAGGCCCCGCTTGTTACGGCCCTTGAACCTTGCGCCGACTACGGCTGCCGTGGCTCCGCCGAGCCACCATGCCGCCGTGGTCTCCGGGCTCCACTCTCCCATCCGGGTCACATCAGCCACCAGGTCCCACACCGCTTCAGGCGGCGCAGCCACTATGACCGATTCGCTGAGGTTCATCGGTTCGGCCATGAGCAACCTCCCCAATTCCGGGCGTGGTGGGCTCTTGAACACTAGGACTTCCTCGGCGCCCCGTCAGTCCGACCTCGGACAACACCGTCTCCGAGCATCTGCCACCGCCGGGTGTCAACTAGCCTCCGACCTCGGTGCGACGGATGTCCCTCTGGCGGGTTGTGGTACCAGTGCTGCTGGCTGGATTGGTGGCGGCGGCCTGCAGCAGCGCCACCAACTCGACCGTACCCGTCAAGGCGGTGTCGGGGGGAGACCCGCTCCAACCAGGCGCAACAGTCATGACGCTCCAGTCCGCCCAGTCCTACCGACCGGTGGCCCCGCCGGGAGGGGGCACGGACATCTACCACTGCACCCTTCTGGACCCCAAGCTCGCTACGGACTCGATGATCGTGGCCAGCCACTTCTTCCCCCAGAGTCCCGAGGTCCACCACGCCATCCTCTTCCTGGTCCCGCCCGATGTGGTAGCGGCCGCACGCGCTGCCGACGGGGGAGGTCAGGGCTGGACCTGCTTCGGGGAGTCGGTGCTGCCGGGCCAGGGTTTGGCCGGGCTGAACCGGACGCCGTGGCTGTCAGCTTGGGCCCCGGGCCACGGTCTGGACGTGGCCCCGTCCGGGACCGGCATCTCGTTCCCGGCCGGGAGCCTGGTGGTCATGCAGATCCACTACAACATGCTGGCCGGTGACCAGCCGGTACGCAGCAAGCTGGTCCTCCAAACCGTGCCCGCCAGCCGGCACCTGCAGAAGCTGCAGCTCAGCCTCCTGCCGGCTCCCCCTGACGTGCCCTGTCCGAGCGGTGTGTCGGGGCCCCTGTGCGATCGGCAGGCCTCGCTTGCCGACCTGGGTCAGCGATTCGGACCGGAACTTCCACGCTTCGTCGGCTTCCTCGAGCGGGCCTGTGGCCGCGACCCCACCAACCCCCCGGCGGGCGACACGACCAGCTGCACCTGGCCGCTCCCATTCTCGGGACGGATCCTGCGGCTGACCGCGCACATGCACCTGTTGGGCAAGGGCATGTCGATCGTGCTCGATCCCGGCACACCGTCCCAGAAGACGCTGCTCGACGTGACCAACTTCAACTTCGACTACCAGCGGTCCTATGACGTGACCCCGGTCCGCGTTGGGCCCGGCGACCGGTTGCAGGTGAGCTGCACCTACAACCCACAGCTGCACCAGTTGCTACCCGAGCTACGGCGCCTGCCGCCCCGGTTTGTCACATGGGGCGACGGGTCCACGGACGAAATGTGCCTAGCCATTGTCGAGTGGGTGGCCAGCTAGCTCGGTGAACGATGTGAACGGGGCCATAGGGTGGTCTTCGGTGGGCGCGGTTGCCAACGAGTAGTGCTGGTGGGGACCGCACCGCAGTGTCGTCGGGGTCATATGCAGAACAAGCAGGCGGCCAACTTCGTTGCTGGGTTCCCGAAAGTATGAGCTTGCCCGGAGGGCACGAGGACGAATGACCCGCCGTCTCCAGTGAACCGAGGCCTGGACGCGTCCGGCTACTTGTATTAGACTTGTCTTTAATGACCTGGAGCCCGTCCCAGTACAACCGATTTGCCGCCGAGCGTGAGCAGCCGTTCTGGGACCTAGTCGGGCTGCTCGAACCGACGTCCGCACCCGAGGTGGTTGACCTGGGCTGTGGCGACGGGCGCCTCACCGCCGCCCTCTCCGACCGACTGGCCGCCTCTCATGCCCTGGGCATCGACTCATCCGCCGAGATGCTCGCCAACGCCAAGGCTTACAGCCGACCCGGCCTGGTCTTCGAGCGGGCCGACCTGGCCACCTGGGCCGGCCGCTCCGACGTCGTCTTGGCCAACGCCTCCCTGCACTGGGTCCCGGACCACCCAACGGTGCTGGGCCGATGGCGGGACGGGTTGCGCCCGGGAGGACAGCTGGCCGTTCAGGTCCCGACCAACGCCGATCACCCGTCTCACCTGGTCTCAGCCGAATTGGGCGAAGAGTGGTTGGGAGCCGACTGTCCGCCTGACCCGGTGGCCGCCAACGTACTTGCCCCTGAGACGTACGCATGCCTGCTCGACCAGTTGGGGTTTGTTCGTCAGCACGTTCGCCTGCAGGTCTACGGGCACCACCTCGGCTCTTCCTCCGACGTCGTCGAGTGGGTGAAAGGGACCTCCCTGACCCGCTTCCGGCCACTGATGGAGCCGGAGGCCTTCGACCGGTTCGTGACCGAGTACCGCCGGCGCCTGGTGGACCGCCTGGGAGACCGCCGTCCCTACTTCTACGCCTTCAAGAGGATCCTGTTCTGGGGCCGCCTCGAGGCCTGACCCTGAGCCCGGGCGCGTCGATCCCCGGCGTTGTAGCCTGGGTTGAGTACCAGCGTCTCCCGGCATCCTCATCGACTACGGCTGGAATGAACGTGTTCAGGCGCTGTTCGATGAGTTTGCTCGCTTATTGCTCGAGCCCGCTCGGGTCGTGCGGGTCGAGCGCTCCATTTGTGCAGCGGTGTTTTCCGACGGGACCGAACGCCTCGTCCGCGGGCCCACTCCCTCAGTGGTCGGTGACTGGCTGGCTGTCCGAGACTCGGTCATCGAAGGCATCCTTCCCCGCTGGTCGGGCCTGTCCCGGTACGACCCTGAGACCAGCACCATGCAGGTGCTGGCCGCCAACGTCGATCTGGTGGTGATCACCGCCCCGGCGGATCGGGCCAATGCCTCCCGGGTCGAGCGGGAGTTGGCGCTGGCCTGGGACAGCGGAGCCCGACCGCTGGTGGTCCTGACCAAGTCCGATCTGGCCGCTCCTGGTTTGGAGGAGGCCTTGCGGGAACGACTGGTGGGCGTGGATGTCCTGGCCACCAGCACGGTTGATGACGTCGGGGTGGCTCAGCTTCATGCCGAGCTGCGACCCGATCGCACTGCGGTCCTGCTCGGTCCCTCCGGGGCCGGGAAGTCCAGCTTGGCCAACGCCATGCTAGGTCGGGATCGCTTCGCCATCGGAGCGGTGCGGACGGCCGATGGTCGCGGTCGGCACACCACCACCTCTCGTCAGCTGGTGACCCTGCCCGGCGGCGGTGTTCTCATCGACACGCCGGGTTTGCGTAGTCTCGGCCTCGGCTCCCATATCGACCTCGAGGCGACCTACCCGGACATCGATGGCCTCAGCCGGGACTGTCGGTTCCGGGACTGTAGACACGACGCTGAGCCTGGTTGCGCGGTGGTAGGGGCGGTGGCCGCCGGGACCCTGGCCCGGGCTCGCCTGAGCAGCTTTCAGAAGCTTCAGGGCGAGGTGGCCGCCCAGGCCCGGCAGGCTGATCCGATGGTCCGTAAGGAGGAGCTGGCTGTCTGGAAGGCGCGGACCAAAGCGGCCCGGGCCCACGCCAAGCGTAAAGGTGGCTGAGGCGCTATCTGTCAGGGAAGGCCTGCGCCTTGGTAGCCGAAGTCGGGGTTGCCAATGCCCAAACTCTCCTTAGCCATGGCCATGTCAGGCCGAGCCCGTCCGGGAGGCGGTGACGGCCCCGACGTGAGTGGCGATGAGCTCGACCAGTCGATCCCAGTACTGAGGTGGGTAGTCATGACCCATGCCTTCGATGACCTCGAGGCGAGCTCCGGGGATGGCGGCGGCCGTGGCCTGTCCGCCGGCCAGAGGGACCAGCCGGTCGGCGTCCCCGTGCATCACCAGGGTCGGCACCTTCAGGCCGCTGAGGGCTTCCACTCTCGAAGGGGAGGCCCCGATGGCCCGGGACTGACGGGCTCGGCCTTCGGGGTCCCAACTCCAATCATAGGCCGCGTAGGCGTCCTCCCGGATGCGCTCAATGTCGTAGCAGGCGGGACTGCCCCATGCCCTCAATCCAGCCAGATGGCGCTCGGCCGCCTCCTCCCTGGTCTTGGCCGGCGGAGCCGAAAAGGCGGCCAGCACGTCCGGCTCCCGCTCTCCGGGTATGGCCCCGGGAGCCGACATCACCGAGGTCATGGACAGCACCCGCTCCTGACGGGCCAGGGCCATAGCCTGGACGATCATTCCCCCCATCGACCAGCCGGCTATGTGGGCCCGAGTCGCACCCACGGCATCGAGAACAGCGAAGCCATCGGCGGCCATGTCCTCCACCGTGTACCTCGGCCCACCCTTGAGGTGGCTGGACAGACCGACATCGCGGTTATCGAAGCGGACGACTCGCAGACCCCGGGCCACGAAGCGCTCGCAGAACTCGACCTTGAAGTTGATGCATTGGCTTCCTAAGCCGTTGACCAGCAACAGGACCGGCGAGGAGTCGGAACCAAAGGTCTCGTAGTAGAGGGAGACGTCTCCATTAGCGGTGGTAGGCACGTGGGTTGTCACTCCTCGGGCGTCTGGCTGACCCTGCCCGCACCATAGATCGCCGCAGCGAAGAGGTCCCAGGGGGTGTCGGCGGTGCCGCCCCCGGCGGCTATGGCTCAGCCGGCTAGGCCCTCAACCACCGTTGCCTGGGCCAGCCGGGCGAGGGCTGGCGCCAGCACCGCCAGCTTCGAGCGCCGCAGGCCGCTGCCGATCACCACGACGTCTCGGGAGAGAACGGCGGCGTCGATCAGGATGGTCCAGCCCAGGGGCAGGCCGATCGGGGTGATTCCGCCGAACTCCATTCCGCTGAGGCCAAGGGCGTCCTCCATGGGAGCGAAGGACGCCTTACGAGCCGACAGGGTGCGGCGCACCACGCCGTTGACGTCGGCCCGGGTGGTGGCCAGAAGGGTGCAGGCGGCATAGGTGGTCTCCTCGCCCCTCCGGCCGGCAATCACCACGCAGTTGGCCGAGTCGGCCGGGTCCACGCCGTAGCGGCGGCAGAAAGCGGCCGTATCGGCCAGGTCAGGGTCGATCTCTGCTCCCAGCACGCTGGCACCCTCCGTCCAGGAAGCCAGGGCGGCGGCGACCGGGGGGGCGACCAGGTCGGTGCTGACCGGAGCCCAGATCAGAGAGCCGGGACCATCCACGCTCCCAGTCTGCCCGGCCGAGGAGGGCTGGTGTCCTACATTGACCCTGTGGGCGACCCGGATCCGGAGGAGCTGCCGGGGCGGCGCCTCCTCCGGGTGTTCCGCTGCTTTGCTTTCATCGACCTGTGCGACTTCACCCAGCTGGACGATCGCCTCGGGGATGACGCTGCAGTAGCCGAGCTTCGCAGCCTGCGCTCGGCTGTGCGCACCGGGGCCACCAACTGGGGCGTCCGGGTCGATAAATGGCTGGGGGACGGCGTCATGCTGGTCGGGGTCGAGGTGGAGCCGCTGATCCGAGCCGTACTCTCCGTGTTCACCGGGCGGGAGTCGGGCCGCTTGCCCCTTCATGGCGGGGTGGCCGGAGGGCCTGTGATCCTGATGGAAGGTGATGACTACGTGGGGCGGGTGGTGAACGTCGCCTCCCGGCTGTGCGATGCGGCCGGGCCGGGGGAGTTCCTCTGCACCGCCGAGACGGTGGCCGATCTCGACTGGCTGCCGGTCAAGGGATCGGTGGAGGAGCGGGTCAAGGGCTATGCCGACCCGATCCGGGCCGTCGTCATCCGTCCCGGTACAGTCGCCTCGGGCTCCGGCGCTCTCAGCTGAAGAGGCACATCACCCGAGCCTCGATGCTGAAGCGGGGCGGATTACCCACTTCGATTCCGGGGTCCCGGAACGCCGAGTGCGGCGTGAACCAGGTCCGGCCGGCATCGACCAGTTCGGTGTCGTAGGTGCGGAAGGCGACCACCTCTCCCGGAGTCATATCCGGGAAGGTGTACCAGGCGTGAGCGGACGGAGCGGGCGGGGCCAGGACCGCCAGGGCGTCGAAGCTGCGTCCGCCGGCCACGTAGCCGGTGTAGCGGAACGGTCGCGTCTCCTCCGGCGTAAGCGTCTGGCAGTCGCAGAAGGCCAATGGATAATCCATGCGGGAGGCGCCCAGGTTGCGCCAGAACTGCATCACCAGGATGCGTCCCGCCCCGGCCACGTCATCGGCGGTCCGTCCGCGGCGGGCCAGCGCCGCCGCCCCCCGGCCGTGCGCGCCCTGGTAGGCGGCCCGGGCCACGTCCTCGTAGTTGGCGGCAAAGTCGGAGTGCACGAGCATCACCGGTGACTGGTCGCGCCCGGACCGGGCCGACGTCGCCCGGGTCACGTGATCGGAGGCGAGGGCGAAGTGACAACCGGTCAGGCGCTGGGCGAGGGTCTCCAGCTCGGCATAGTGGACCGTGGCAATCTCCTGGTCATCGTGCCAGTCGGTCACCGAGGAGGAGTGGGCGATCAACTCGAAGCCGCACACCTCCCAGCCGGGCAGCCGAGTCGCCCGCCCGTCGCTGATCTCCACCTCGACCTCGCGCCGTCCGTCACCGGAGCCGGCGTAGTTGAGCGCGGCTCGGGCGAAGGCGGTCCCAGCGCCCTTGGTCACCGACTGACTGATGACGTCCACGGTCGCCCCCTATCGATCTCTATTTAGGGTATCGAACTATTTCAGGGAGTACCTGGTCCGGAAGCAGTGGCCCAATCGAAGTTGTCCGGAGACGGTGCGCATGGCTGGCATCATCGGGGAATGCAATTCAAACGCCGCGATCTGGACTGGGCCGCGGCGGCGGTGCACCGGTCAGTGCCGCCTACACCTCAGTACGCCTGGCCCCTCCTGGCCGAGCATGTTGGTACCGAGGTCTGGGTCAAGCACGAAAACCACACTCCGGTGGGCTCCTTCAAGGTCCGTGGCGGCTTGGTCTACGCCGAACGGCTGAAGCAGGGCCGTCCCGAGGTAAAGGGCCTGATCTCGGCTACCCGGGGCAATCATGGCCAGAGCCTCGCCTTTGCCGGCCGGCGGGCTGGGCTCGAAGTGACCATCGTCGTCCCCGAAGGCAATAGCCCGGACAAGAACGCCTCCATGCGGGCCTTCGGCGCCGAGCTGATCGTTTCCGGCGCCGACTACCAGGCCGCCAGGGAGATGGCGGGCGCTCTGGGCACCGAGCGCGGTCTGGAGGTCGTGCCCTCCTACCACCCGGACCTGGTGTTGGGGGTGGCCACCTATGCCGATGAGCTCTTCGCTGCCGTGGAGGGCCTCGACACGGTCTACGTACCCGCCGGCATGGGCTCGGGGCTGTGCGCCGTCATCGGCGTCCGCGACGTGCTGGGTCTGTCCACCGAGGTGGTCGGCGTCATAGCCGAGCGGGCGCCGGCCACCGCCCTGTCCGTGGCCGCTGGTCACGTCGTGACCACCGAAACCGCCGACACCTTCGTCGACGGCGTGGCCTGCCGGGTACCGGACCCGGATGCCATCGCCATCATCACCGCCGGCGTCGCCCGCATCGTGGCCGTGAGCGAGGACGAAGCTGCCGAGGCCATGCGGGTGATGTATGCCACCACTCACAACGCGGCCGAGCCCGCCGGGGCGCTGGCCCTGGCCGGGCTGCTTCAGGAGCGCGATGCCGTGGCCGGCCGGCGGGTGGCTGTCATCCACTCCGGTGGGAATGCCGATTCGGCTTTGTTGGCCGAGGTCCTGGCCGGCCGGACGCCCCAGCCCGACAGCATCTAGCCGGCCGCCGGCAGTAGGGAGGGTGAGCGGATGCCGGTGAGGGTGGTCCGGGGGTGGACGGGGAGGATGACCGGCGGGCCCGGCGGCTGGGAGAAGTCGAAGTCGCTGACCAGGTTGCCCAGCATCTTCTCGTCCTCCCGCACGTCGGGCCGAGGGTCGGGTCGGCCGTCGGTAGCCGGATCCAGGCGCTGGCCGTGGAGGAAATCGTCCTCGATGAACTTGTCGTAGGCGTCGAAGCTCAATGTCTGGTGGTCGATGTAGCCGCGGCGTGCATAGGGGCTTATCACCAGGCCCGGGACCCTTAGCCCGTACCCGTTCTGGTCCACGCTGGGGGGCATCACGTGGTCGTAGAAGCCGCCCCAGTCGTCCCAGGCCAGGAAGATGGCTGTCGAGTCCCAGTCCGGGCTGTTCATGACGGCATTGATCAGGCTGGTGACGTAGCTCTGGCCGTAGCTGACCGGCGCCGGCGGATGCTCACTCACCGTTCCGGACGGGACCACCCACGACACTGCCGGCAGGGTGCCGGCCCTGGCCGAGGCATAGAAGTGATCGACCGACTGGATATCGCCCAGCTGGCCGTCGGCTTTCACGGTGTCGAACCAGGGCAGCGGGTTCCAGATGCCGGGGGTGTTTGCACTCTGATTCACCGGGGCGCAGGTCTCGGCCGCTGGGTTCTCACAGTCGGGCTCGGTGCCGGTGACCACGTAGTAGCCCCAGCTGACGTGGGACTTGTAGAGCAGGTAGGTGAGGTCCGTCCAGGCGTAAATCGGCTGGCCGGCCTTGGTGCCCGTGTTGACCGCCCCGGTCTCGCCACCGTAGAAGGCGGGCACCCCGACGGGGCGCTCGGCTGGGCGGGTCTGCAGGGCGTTGACACAACGCGACGGGTTGTCGTGTTGGGTGCAGAAAGCAGACCACTCTGACACCAGGAAGAGATGGGAAGGCAGGCTCCAGGACGCGTTGGGTTCGAACATGTGGTCCTGGAGGACGAAGTCTTTGGCGTAGGTCCAGTAGTTGGGGATGTCGGTCTGGGTGTGGTAGCCCATCACGTCCGGCTGGGTGGAGTTGGTGCAGGCCGGATCGGTGGGATCGAGGCAACCCCTGCGACCCGACTCGGCCTGGCCGATGAAGCCGTCCATCTTTCCGGCGTTGATATCGGCGGTGGCATTGACGGCGGAGTGGGGCCCACCGCCGTTCACATCGGCGTGATCCACATAAGGGGCCAGGCAGGATCCGGTGGCCGGGTTGTTGACGCACCCCGAGGGCCGGCCCTTCTGCATGGGTAGGCCATCGGCTCCCGGAAAGGTGCCGAAGTAGGAGTCGAAGGATCGGTTCTCCTGCATGATCACAACCACGTGTTTGATCTTGTGGATCCCCGCCGGTACCAGGTAAGTGCCGTTCGGGCCTCCGGCCACCCGCTCCGCCGTCACCGCTACGGCCTTGGCGGCTCCGGTGGTCGAGCCCGAGCAGGAGGCGGCCAGGACGGCGGCCACGCCACAGAAGGCCAGTGGTCCCCAGCGGTTACTCCGGCCTCCCCGGCTGCCCCCCGTGCGCATCGCCCCAGTATCGGTCGGCCGGACCAGCAATGCCCGTCAGCCGGCCGGGCCCGGGACTCGAGCGGCGGTCTGTGGCTATCGTTGGCGGCCGGACGGCCGGGGAGGGTAGTAGCCATGTCGATACAGCCGGGCCTATCGCCGCGGACATCATTGCGTCGGACCCTGGTGGTGCTCCTGGTAGCCATTTTGGTCATCGACCGCTCGGCGGTCGCCATGGCCCCCT